>VOFE01000826.1_pt1 | contig 94001 bp, 174 predicted proteins | sample 5384071 | NCBI WGS metagenome assembly VOFE01 (sample SAMN12384724, study PRJNA508395) | human gut metagenome | isolation source: healthy gut D | host: Homo sapiens
ATGCAGAAGCTCTTCCGCATCACCCCCTGGAGGACTCGTTCGCCTGCAACTTCAACATTTTGGTGGACGGCATGCCCAAGGTCATGGGGTGGGGGAGATTCTGGACCGGTGGACCGCCTGGCGGTCTGACTGCGTCCGGCGGTCGGCCCAGTTCACCCTGAAGGCAGAAGGAGGAGAAGCTCCACCTTCTCCGGGGTCTGGGGGCCATTCTCCTGGACATTGACAAGGCCATTGCCATCATCCGGGGTACGGAAAAGGACGCCATGGTGGTGCCCAACCTGATGGATGGGCTTCCAGCATGGACAAGTCCAGGCGGAGTATGTGGCGGACATCCGCCTGCGCCAACATCAACAAGGAGTATATCCTAAAGCGCACCGCCGAGACCGAGCAGCTGGAAAAGGACATCGCCGACCTGGCCGACCTCATCGCCAAGCCCGCCCGGATTCAGAAGGAGATCATCCGGCAGCTGGAGGCGGTGAAGAAAGCCCACGGGCAGGACCGCCGCACGGAGATTCTCCTCCAGGATCAGCTGGCGGAGGAGGTGCCGAGGAGGAGGAGGACGTGCCCGGATTACCCGGTCCACCTGTTCCTGTCCCGGGAGGGATACTTCAAAAAATCACCCCCAGTCCCTGCGGATGTCGGGGGAGCAGAAATACAAGGGGGGGACGGCCCGGCCTTCCACTGGGAGACCACCAGCGCCGCGGAGCTCCTCTTCTTCACCAACCGGCAGCAGTGCTACAAGGCCTTCGCCCATGCCATTTGACGACAGCAAGGCCAGCGTCTTTTTTGGTGCTGACCCTACCTCCGGCCGCCGCCTGCTGGTCCACACCGGCGCCATCGCCGCCAAGACCACCCGCAGCACCCAGGGGGTGCAGGTCATGACCCTCAAGGGGCCATCGCCTGAAGGACGTGGTGCCGTTTGCCGAGGATATGGTGACCAAACCCAACCGCTACCGCACCAAGAGCCTGCCCGCCGCCGGCGCCATGCCGCTGCCGGAGGATATCGGGGAGCAGCTCACGCTGAGTAGGCGCGCGGTCACACGCCCCCAAACAACCGGCCTGGCCGGCCACTCATAGCTTCGATCGCCGCATTCTCCTGCCGTCCCTGGCGCAGGTTGCGGGCGCAACGGTTATCAGCCGCCAAAGCAGAGTCTGCTTTGGCGGCTGGTTTCGATCGGGAGGAATTGTAAACCATTCCCGCCCCGCCCCATTCTTCATGGCAGACAGAAACCGGATAGGTCGAAATCACCGGCACGCATCCGTCCACAGCCATCGAATTCTACAAAAACAAATATAATCGAGTCAGATTTTTGTCATTATTTCTTGCTTTCCGCCTCGTTTTGTTCTATACTGAATGATAATCCTACGGAAAAGGGGTGTTGAACATGGCAGATAGAAAGATTGCCGCCAAAACACAGAACGGGAGGGTGACGATCCGGTAGCCCTCCTGAAAAACAGGAGGATTGTATGGCTCTGAATTTGAATTGGATCAACCCGGGCGAGTACTCCTTCCAGACGTTCCTGCTCCTGGAGCGGTTCCAGATCCGTCTGATGATGGAGTGGGGCGGCTGGCACAGCGATAAAGACGAATGGCGGCGCTGCATGGGAATCGCCCTGCGGGCCAATCCGGCCGTCCGGTGGTACCTCGAGCACCGCTGCCCGGAATGTGCCCCGCTTGTCTCCGCGCTGGCGTCTGGCGCCCCGGCGGCCGGTCCGGAGGAGGTCCGGAACGCGGAGGCGTATGCGCTGATGTGTGTGGAGGACTTCACCGTATACACGACCCCGGCGGTCATGGCGGAACGCTGCGATTTCATACGCGGCTGGGACAAGACGCGTCTGTTCGGGCTGGCGGAGCTGGCCGGCAAGACCGTGCTGGACGTGGGGGCCGGTTCCGGCCGCCTGACGTTTGCCGCCGCCGAAAAAGCCGCGTTCGTCTATGCCAGTGAGCCGGTGGGGACGCTGCGGGAGTTCATGCGCGACAAAATCGCGGAGGAGGGGGATCCGGAACGTCCGTGTGCTGGACGGCTTTGCGGACAGCCTGCCGTTCCCGGACGATACCTTCGACGTGGTCATGTCCGGCCACGTCGTCGGCGAGGGACTATGACCGGGAGCTGGCCGAAATGGCCAGGGTTTGCAAGGACGGCGGCTGGCTGCTCGATTGTCCTGGCGACTCGGAACGGCACATCCTTCCAAACCGGGAGCTTATCGGCCGTGGGTTTGAAGAAATCCATTATGCCGGCAGCTTCGGCAAGGATGTGTATCAGTACCGGAAACCGATATCGAAACAAGGGGATTCGTCCCGGTAGCCCCAGATGACCGGGCTATCCGCAACACACCCGCGGCGGTCCAGCCGCCGCGGGGTGTGTTTGTCTTTTCCCATCGCCAGAACGCTTATCCGGCGGATTCCCGCGCAGAAAGGGGCTGTTTCGGTGCGTTTGGGACGGTTTTCGGTCAAATCCGGCCTGTTTTCGTCCCCTTTTTTCCACCACGCGGACGCATCGGACAGGCCCAGAAGGTCTCGATCTGGGACGGGGTCAGGGCACGGACGAAATCCCGTTTGAGCTCGAGCAGATGCTGCAGGCTGTCCGCCGCCTCGTACAGCACCGCCCGCGTCTCGAATTCCCGCCGGGAGGCCGGCAGCTCGCTGAGCTTGAAACGGTGGCGATGCTCCTCGAGCCGTTCCAGCAGCTCCAGGGCATTGTTATATTCGTGCAGGGAGGCGGCCACCTCTTCAAAAAAGATGCCGATTTCATCCGCCTGCCAGGGAAAGGGACGGCTCTCCGGACCGAGACGCTGAAGGCTTCCCGCCAGCCTGGACAGAACGCGGCACTGCTGCAGCCGCATCTCCATATACTGCCGGAAATACCGCATGTCGGGGTGGAAGGGTTGTCCGCGAGGGCGAGCGCCCGTCTGCAGGCCTCCTCGAGATGGTCCCTCAGGGCGGCGATCCCGGCCCCCGTCCGGATGGAAAAAAGAACGGCGCCCCCGCCCCTCTCTTCCCCGCGGGATCCGTCTGCCCGTCAAACGGTTCCTGCCGCAAAAATGCCCCCATGTCCCGCAGAATGGCCCGCATCCGTTCCTCCGTGATCCGCTGGTCTTCCCGGATGGCGCGGATGCGCCGGGGAATATACAGGTTCATGACCACACCCATAAGGATACCGATGGCCATGAGGGCGGTTTCGTTGAGGATGAGAGCAGGCGTGACCTCCCCCCGCGTTCCAGACATGGAGCATGAGCACCGTGCTCATCGCCAGCCCCTCCTCAATGTCCAGCCACTGGCAGACCGGCACGAACAGGAGAAGGAACAGGCCCAGCGCGGGCACGGAAAACCGCAGCAGAGAAAACAGCGGCAGCGCGAGGGCGAGGGAGGCGAAAAAGGCCAGGCCGGCGCAGCGCCGCCCGCAGGGTGTCCTTTTGGTGCGCTGGACGCTAAGCAGGGTGATGGTGACCACAGCGGTGGCACTGGAAAGCTCCAGCAGACGGGCAAGCAGGACGGCCAAGGAACAGCCCAGCGCGATCTTGACCGCCTTGCTGACCGAAGGCCGCCCGAATGCCAAAACCGAAAACACCGTCCATCCTCTCCCCCTCCTAAGCCCGGATTAGTATGCCCGGCGGGAGGACGGATTTGCACACAAACGAAAGCCGGATATCCTCTATGAAAGGAAGGAATGCGGATGACCGCCTATCATGGAACCACCGTCAGGGGGGCTCGAGGTACTCAGGCCCTTTGCCAGCCCCCATTCCAATCTGGATTACCCTGCGTCTATCTGTCCGCCGACAAGGCCCTGGCGTCCATCTATATCTGGAAGCACCCGTTCAAATGGATGACGTTCGAGATCGGGGAGGACGGGATCCCGGTCTACAATGAATCCTTCAAAGACGGCCTGCGCGCCTTTTACGGCGGGGTGAAGGGGTCATCTACACCTGTTCCGGATCGTTCGGGACGGACAAAAACACCGGGATCCGGTCCGCGGTCGTGTCACGGGATCCGGTGCCGGTGGCAGCCGCCGACGAGGTGGACGACGCCTATAGCCGGATCCTCCGGTACGAGTCGGAGGGGCGGCTGAGGATCCGGCACTACGAGGACCTGACCGTGGAAGAGCGGCGGCGGGACCGGAACATGGTCCGCGGCGCCATCCGGCGGCTGGATCTGCTGCGGGGGGAGCATCCCCTGTCGGGGTTCGTATCCGGAACCCCCGGAATGGTGGGAGGAAGCGCGGCGGGAGGCCGCGGAAGGAGGAGACGCATGACGGCGCGACGGCTCGAAAAAACGGATCTAGCGGCCCCTGGCGGCCCTGTACGTGCCATTTTGAGATGAGGCGATGGACGAGGCTGTCATGCGGCGCCGGTGGGAAAGCCTGAGACCGGGGCGCCATATCCTCCTGGCGGCGGAGGACGGCGGGCGGCTGGTGGGTTCGGTCATGGGCGTCGTCTGCGAAGAGCTGTACGGCGACGGCCGGCCGTTCCTGGTCGTGGAAAACCTCATCGTGGACAAAGAACAGCGCCGGAAGGGGGGCCGGCCGGATGCTGCGAACTGGAGAAGGCCGCCGAGGCCCGGACTGCGCCCAGATGATCCTGGTGACCGAGGAGGAGCGGGCGGACGCCTGCGGATTTTACGAGGCGGACGGCTTTGACCGGCGGCATCGGGGGTATAAAGACGATCGCCCGGGGCGATGTGAAAAAGGAGGAGCAATATGGACGAGCTGTATGCCCTGTACCGGCGCTGCTTCCCGGATTATCCGGCCGCCGAGGCCGTGTTTCGGGAATGCCTCAAGCGGGAGCGGGGTCAGGTGCTGTATGCCGGCGAAGGAGGCGAAACGGTGGGGTACGCCCTGATTCACGGCGGCAGCCTGTCCCTGCTCTGTGTGGATCGCCGGTACCGGAACCGGGGACACGGCGCCGCCCTGCTCGAGGCTGCCGAAACGCGCATCCGGGCGTCTGGGGCGGACCGCGTCCTGCTCGGCCGGGGCCGGTATTATCTGCTCCAGGGGTGCCCGCGGAGGATCCGGCCGTCCCGCGTTCTTTGAGCGCCGGGGCTATGCCACGTCGTGGACCAGCGTGAACATGCGGCTGGACCTGCGGGGTTTCGGCGCGGGCCGGCTGGACATCCCGCCGGCGCCGGAGACGGTAGGGTTCCGGTTCGCGCGGGACGCCGACCGGGCCGCCCTGCTCGCCGCCGTGGACGACGCGCAGCCGGATTGGCGCGGCGTGTTTACCACCTGCGCCGATCCGGTCCTGCTGGCCGGAAGCCGGGGGCCGTCCTGGGATTTGCCATTCTGTCCCCCGGCGGCGGGCGGTTTTCTCCGGGCGAAACGGGACGGCTGCATCGGCTGCGTGGGAGGCCGGCTGCGCGCGCCGCAGGGGAATCGGCCGGGGCATGGTGGGTATGGCGCGGGTGGCTGAAAAGCCGCGGCTGCACTGGCGTGGAGCTGCGGTATGTCGAGCTGGTCAACTGGTACCGGCGGATCGGGTTTACGGTGACGCGGCGGCAGTGGATGGGGGAAAAGGCGCTCGCCTGACCCCTGCTGCCGCATTAGGGACAGCCGCCCGCGACCGCGGGCGGCTGTCCTGGTTTGCGGTTACGGAGAGGCTTTACGCCAGAAGCGCGGCCTTCTTCTCGAGAATTGCCGCCGCGGCCGCGCAGGCCGGGCAGTCGCAATACAGCGCCCCGGCCGCCTTGATCTCCATGGCGAGCGGCAATCCCGGCCGCTGTTTCGCGCCGAAATACGCCGCCCCTGTTCGACTGGGCGAAGGCGATCAGGGTGTCGACCGGCATGATATCGGCTTCCAGCTCTTCGATGTACCGCCTGGTCTCCTCTTTTTCCGATTCGGTTCCCACGGCCTCCAGCCAGCGCCGGGCGGCCTCCCCCGCCTCACGGCTGCAGGTCGGCGCGTCCATCAGTTCCCGCGTCTTTTGCATCACATCCGTGACGGTTTGCTTATCCATGTCCATGCACCCGCTTTCTTTTGGATTGACACCTATTTTACCACGATCGAGAGACCGGCACAAGACCGGTACGCGAATACTCCCGGTATTCCCCGGATTTTTCCAGTTCTCCGCAATACCAGCCGGTCCTCCCGTCTTTTTTGACAATGGCCCCTTTGGAGAACGCATCGGCGCTCCACGGGATGTTATTCAAACAGGCCTTTTGTGGATTTCCCGCTTTTGCCGCTCGTCCCGATGACACAGGGCCATCGGTTTGTTTCGATGATGGTGGTCGCGGTGATATTTCCGAGATGGGCGTAGAAATGGCGGAACTGCGACAGGATCAGGCCCAACCGGCTGCTCGTGCAGCCTGTCGGGATATCGTATAGCCCGTCGTCGGTAAGACCGTCCAGGTAACATAGGATTTTGGTTCTCACAGCCGCTAAATATCCTTGCAGCGTCTCTCTCAACAAGCGTGATTCACTCGGGATATCCAGCGAATTCAAATGCGGTTCATGAAAAGCGGGTTCGGTGTACACTGCCGGGTTTTTATACCATTGGTCACCCTCTCATCGTAATAGACGCCTTGTCCTAGTCGTATTCTACCACAAACAGCAGAAAATGGATACGATCAAAAAACGGGGGATATCATACGCTCCTGCTCAGACGTATGCAGAAAACACCAGCCGGGGTGCTCTTCCCGGCTGGTGTTCACTTGTCGCTTAAAGCAAAGCCATCGGTTCACTGGTGATTTTGAGCTCTCACAGTACCGACTCGTCGTACACGGCCCGGACACCGCCGATATACTTGGGGCGGGTACGGGCACAGAGGATCCGCGCCTCCCCGATCCGGTCGATCGAGAGCCGGACCGGGACCGCCACCCGGCGGAGCTGCATCCCGATCAGGGTTCCGCCGATATCGATCCCGGCCGCCGCCCGGACCTCCTCCACCATCACGGGATCCTCCATCCGGACATAGGCGGTGGCGGCGAACGCGCCGCCCGCGTGAAGCTGCGGAACCGCGTTCACGAGCTCGAGGCGGGCCTTTTCCGCCGCCGCCCGTTCCAGGACCACCGCCCGGTTGAGGTGCTCGCAGCACTGCACGGCGAGGAAAATCCTCCGATCCTGGAGTACCGGCACGATGCCGTCCCAGAGCGCCCCGGCGATATCCAGGCTCGAATTCGAACCGATGCGCCGCCCCGCCACCTCGCTGGTGGAGCAGCCCACGACGAAGAGATCCCCGGAGAGAGCTTTGCCGCGTCCAGCAGCTCGGCAATGGCCTGCCGCGCCTGGTCCCGGATCGTCTCATGTATGTCCGACATAGCTAACGCTTCCTTTCCCCGGCCCGGCCGCGGATGGTCACAGCCGGTCCCGGATGGCACTGAGGAGGCCGCCCTTTTCGATGATATTCTGGATAAAGGGCGGGAAGGGCTGGGCCTGATAGGTTTTGCCGGTGGTCCGGTTCTCGATGACGCCGGTGTCGAAATCCACCGGACCTCGTCCCCGGCCCGGATTTCCCGGGCCGCCTCCTCACATTCCAGGATGGCCAGGCCGATATTGATGGCGTTGCGGTAAAAGATCCGGGCGAAGGTGGAGGCGATAACGCAGGAGATGCCGCTGGCCTTGATGGCGATGGGCGCGTGCTCCCGCGAGGAACCGCAGCCGAAATTCTTTTCCGCCACCAGAATGTCGCCGGTTTTCACTTTGTTCACGAAATCCCGGTCGATATCCTCCATGCAGTGCTCCGCCAGCTCCTCGTGCTTGGAGGTGTTGAGATACCGGGCGGGGATGATGACGTCGGTATCCACGTTGTCCCCGTACTTATGTACCGTTCCCTGAACTGTCATGGCTTATTCCCCTCCTTCATCAGCTTGGCCGGATCGGTGATGAATCCCGTGACCGCGGAAGCCGCCGCCACATACGGATTGGCGAGATAGACCTCACTGTCCACGTGGCCCATCCGGCCAACGAAATTGCGGTTGGTGGTGGAGACCGCCCGCTCCCCGGCGGCGAGAATCCCCCATATGTCCGCCCAGGCAGGGACCGCAGGTGGGAGTGGACACCACGGCGCCCGCCTCCACGAAAATATCGAACAAGCCCTCGTGCATGCATTCCATCCAGATCTGCTGGGTGGCGGGAATGACGATGCACCGCACCCCGTCGGCCACCTTCCGGCCGCGCAGCACCTCGGCGGCGGCCCGCATGTCCTCCATCCGGCCGTTGGTGCAGGAGCCGATGACCGCCTGGTCGATCTTCACCTCGCCGCAGTCGTCCACGGTTTTTGTGTTTTCGGGCAAATGGGGGAAGGAAACGGTGGGGCGCAGAGCGGAGAGGTCGATCGTGACAGTATCCTCATACTCCGCGTCGGGATCGGCCTCGAATACCCGAGGTTCCCTTTGGAAACGGTCCCGGACATACGCCATGGTCACATCGTCTACCGGGAAGATGCCGTTTTAGCGCCCGCCTCGATAGCCATGTTGGCGATACAGAGCCGGTCGTCCATCGACAGGGGAGGCCACCCCCGCCAGTGAATTCCAGGGAACGATAAAGGGCACCGTCCACCCCGATTCTGCCGATGAGGTGGAGGATGACATCCTTGCCGGAGACATACCGGGACAGTTTGCCGGTCAGTTCCACCCGGATGGCCGCCGGGACCTTGAACCAGGCGGTTCCAGTCGCCATGCCGGCGGCCAGGTCGGTGGAGCCGACGCCGGTGGAGAAGGCGCCCAAAGCACCATAGGTGCAGGTATGGCTGTCGGCGCCGATGACGCAGTCCCCGGACCGACCAGCCCCTGTTCGGGCAGGAGGGCGTGCTCGATTCCCATCCGGCCCACGTCATAAAAATGGGTCACGCCCTGTTTATGGGCGAATTCCCGGGTCTTTTGACCTGCTCAGCGGCCTTGATGTCTTTGTTCGGGGTAAAGTGATCCATCACCAGGGCCACCCGGTCCCGGTCGAACACCTGGCAGGCGCCGCACCGCTCGAATTCGTTGATCGCGACGGGCGCGGTGATGTCGTTGCCGAGGCAGAGGTCCAGCTTCGCCTCGATAAGCTGCCCCGCCGTGACCTCCTCGAGGCCCGCGTGGGCGGCTAGGATTTTCTGGGTCATGGTCATGCCCATGCTCGTTTCCTCCTTATGTATGGCCGGGATGCCCCGGCGAATGGACGGTCAATCGGGGGAATGGATGGTGTCGTCCCCCCGCCGCAGGGCGGTGATCCCGGTCCTGGCCAGCTCGACGATCCCATAATCCGCCGCCATCCGGGCCACGAAGCCCTCGATCTCTTCAGTCTGGCCGGACAGCTCCAGGGTCATGGTGCAGTCCCCACATCCAACACCCGGCCGCCGTAGGTCTGGGCCGTGCGCAGCAGGCCGGCCCGGCCGGCTGGGCCGGTCCGGGCTTTGATGAGCAGCAGCTCGCTGTTGGAACAGTTTTCCATCTCCAGTGCTTCCACCTTGATAACGTCCTCCAGCTTTAAGAGCTGGCGCATCAGCTGGGTAAAGGTCGCCTCGTCCCCCGTCACCACCAGGGTCCAGCGGGCCAGCCCGGGGTCCTCGGTTTTGCAGGCGATGATGGAATCGATATTGAAGCCCCGCCGGGAAAAACAGGCCGGTGACCCGGGGCAGGATCCCCTGGTGCTCCACCGACAGGACGGACAGCACCTTGCGCTTGGCGCTTTCTTCGCTCATATGATCCCTTCCCTTCCTCGGATATCAGTCCTCGTCCATTGCCTCGATCATGTCCTCCACGGTGCCGCCCGGCGGGATCATGGGCAGGACGTTGACGTCGGGCGAGATCTGGCAGTCCACCAGGACGGGGCCCTTCTTTTCCAGGGCCGCCCGCAGGACGGCTCCACCTCCCCCCGCCGCGGTGATCCGCATGCCGGTGCAGCCGAAGGCCTCGGCCAATTTGACGAGATCGGTTTTGCGATGAGGATCGGTAGCGGAGAACCTCCGCCCGTAAAACACCTTCTGCCACTGCCGCACCATGCCGAGCACCCGGTTGTTCATCACCACCACCACGATGGGAAGGTCATAGGATGCCAGGGTGGTCAGCTCATTCAGATTCATATGGAAACTGCCGTCCCCGGAGACCAGCACCACCCGCCGGTCGGGAAGGCCGCCTGGGCGCCGATGGCAGCGCCCAGCCCATACCCCATGGTACCGAGGCCCCCGAGGTCAGCAGTGTCCGGGGCTGCCGGAACTCGAAATGCTGGGCCGTCCACATCTGGTGCTGGCCCACGTCGGTGGCGACGACAGCATCGTCCGGGAGCAGGCGCCGGAGGGTGCGCAGCACCTCCAGGGGATCGGCAGGGGCGTCTGGCATCGCCGTGGAAGCGGGAATCTCCCGCTTCAGGGCCGTCACCCGGCCCACCCAGGCCGGATGGACCCGTTTGTCCGCCCGCCGGGAAAGGATGCCCAATACATCCCTCAGATCCCCGGCCAGCCGGACCGCCACCGACACATTCTTATCGAACTCGGCGTGGTCGATATCTATATGGACCACCTGAGCGTTTGGAGCGAAACCGGTGGTGCTCCCCGCTACCCGGTCGGAAAACCGGGCACCGCAGGCCAGGAGCAAATCGCACTCCCTGGCCGCGCGGTTGGCCGCCAGGGTACCGTGCATTCCCACCATTCCCAGCCATAGCCGGTGATCCGGCGGGAAGCCGCCCAGGCCCATCATGGAGGAGCAGACCGGGATATCCTGGGCTTCGGCCAGGGCGAGAAGCTCCGCCTCCGCCCCGGAGGAGATGATCCCTCCGCCGAAATAGATCAAGGGCTTTTCACAGCTTTGCAGCCGGTTCAGGGTCATCTGGAGCCGTTCTTCCTTCGGAGGGACGGAAGGCCGGGGCCCCGCCGCCGGACGGGGCTCATATTCCGTCTCGGCCGCGGTGATGTCCTTGGGCAGGTCGATGAGCACCGGGCCGGGCCGGCCGCTCCTTGCGATGCGGAACGCTTCCCGCACCGTATCGGCCAGATCCTCCACCCGCTTGACGATGAAATTGTGTTTGGTGACCGGCATGGTGATGCCGGTGATATCGACTTCCTGGAAGGAGTCCCGGCCCAACAGCGGCACCGCCCATTGCCCGTGACGGCCACCATCGGGATGGAATCCATATACGCCGTGGCGATACCGGTGACCAGATTGGTCGCGCCGGGGCCGGAGGTGGCGATGCACACCCCCACCCGGCGGCCGGTGGCGCGGGCATAGCCGTCCGCGGCGTGGGAGGCCCCCTGCTCGTGGGCGGTCAGTACATGCCGGATCCGGCCGCTGTATTTATAAAGGGCGTCATAGATGTTGAGCACCGCCCCGCCGGGATAGCCGAACACGGTATCGACCCCCTGCTCGAGCAGACATTCCACCAATATGTCCGAACCGTTTCGTTTCATCGCTGTGACCCTTCCTTTCCGGGGCATTCCCTGCAAAAAAGGCCCTCGTCTCCTTAAATAAAGAGACGAAGGCCGATTCCTCCGCGGTACCACTCTTCTTGCTTCCGGGAAGCCGCTTACCGCACGGGAGCCAGGGCTCCCCGGCATCCCGATAACGGCGGGAAATCCGGCCGGGCCTACCATCCGCGTCGGCGGAGTTCGGCCGGGCAGCTCCAGGGCGAGCCCGGCAGGCGCAGCCTGCGGCCTCGCACCATCCGGCCGCTCTCTGAAAGGCGGGTCGCCCGCTTTCTCCCCATCATCGCTGATCGTTTTTGTCTTTTTTAGGTGAATAGACATATTATAGACCAAGCAAACGAGGTTGTCAAGCGGTCCCGGTTTTTGGGAGGGACAGAAAAATACAGCAATCCCAATCCCCGGGGGCCCCGGGCCCCCTTGTTGTATGGGCGTCGGTTCAAGAGATGCCGTACCCGCCGATTTTTATGAAGAAAAATCGGCCAGATTACCTGGGGGTTCAGGGGCGCACTTAAAATATAGTCGCATAGTGTGAGCGGGCAGACCAGAATACTCGTCTTTTTCAGGTCTGGCCTGATGGCCACCTTCTTTCTTCACACGAAGAAAGAAGGCAAAGACGTGCCAAGGGGTTACCCCTTGGAGCCCCAGGTAATTTTGTCGATTTTCTTTTTAGGAAAATCGACTTGAACGCCGCCACCTTATCCATCGATATAAAAAAGGGCGGCGGCCCAGGGCTTGGAGTTGCTGTCTTTTTCCGGCCCCGCACCCAATCGAACCCCGGGGGCCCCTGGCCCCCTTGTTTTATAAACGTCGGTTCAGGAAATGCCGTACCCCGCCGATTTTTATGAAGAAAAAATCGGCAAATTCTCCAGGGGCCTCGGGGGCAAAGCCTCCGGCGTCTCACGGTCGCTCTCCGCGCCTCGGCGTCCTTTCTCCACGCGGAGAAAGGACGTGGCTGCGCATTCAATGACCTTTTTCGCAGGACTGCGTTTTCATGCGCGGACAGACCGCCATACCCGTCTTTTTCAGGTTTGGCCTGAGGGCCACCTTCTTTCTTCACACGAAGAAAAAAGGCAAAGACGTGCCAAGGGGTAACCCCTTGGAGCCCCGGGTAATTTTGATTTTTTAGGGCCATTGTGGGACACCACAATAACGGGGAGGCAGACATCCGAACCGGCCCATACCATAAGGTGGCCCAAGGATTTGAGCCGTCATAAACACATGGTTTATTGCGCGTTTGGCAGGGGAAACCGTTATTTTATCGCCTCCACGAAAGCCCGGGCAATCAACGCCGCCCCTTTTTCCGTGGGATGGACACCATCCGCCGCCAGCAGCTCCGCAGGGGTACGGCAGCATTCCGCCGCGAACAGCCCGTCCAGCGGCACCAACCTACAGCCGAACTCCCGCGCCAAGCGGCGCAAAACATCGATCTTGGGATCCAGATCCTCCCGCCATTCCGCTTGACCTGGCTGTACCTCCAGCACGAAGGGTTCCATGAGCACCACCGGGATGTCCAGCGTGTCCCGGACCTGGGTGAGCAGGGTGCGCATATTGGCCTCGTATTCCGCCGCCGAGGTGGGGGAACTCTGATCGTACCGGCGCCAGGTGTCGTTGATGCCGATGAGGATGCTCAGCAGGTCGGGCTTGAGGGCGAGACAATCCTCGTCCCAGCGGACGACCAGATCGCAGGAGCGGTTGCCGCTGATCCCCGGTTAATCACTGTCAGGCCGGAATAAGATTTTTTCAGCGTCTCCGCCGCAAAAAACGGGGATACCCCGGCCCGAGATCGTCCGGATCCTCCCGGCTTCGTCCCGCATCGGTAACGCTGTCCCCTGGAACAGGATGGTCATATTATCGCGCAGCAGGCTCATGTCTCATATCCCTCCCCGATGGTTTTCTAGCCAGGACATCAGATCAGCGACCACCTCGTCCCGGTTGAGTTCGTTATGCAGCTCGTGCCGCGCGCCCTCGTACAGCTTGAGGGTCAAGTCCCGCACCCCGGCCCCTCTCAGCCAGCCCGCCACCTTCTTCGGGCCCTCGCCGAACTGGCCGACCGGATCCATGTCCCCCGACATGATGAGGATGGGCAGCCCCTTGGGCACCTGCCTGCTCCAACGGGGCCCGCTGACGTTTTTAAGCAGACGGAACAGATCCCGGAATCCCGCGTTGGTAAAAACGAAATTGGCCTTGGGATCCTCCGCAAAGGGGGCGTATACCTCCCGATCCCGGCTGAGCCAGTCCAGCTCGGTTTCCACCTGGTCATACCGGTCGAGATAGCCTTTATGAGTGAGCTTGTCGACAAAGCGGCCGCGTTTTTCCCCTGGCCGAACACGCAGAGCAAGGTGGTCAGGAAAATCCCCAGCCCCGTCCCAGGAACAGGGCCCGACGTCCCCAGCAGATATAGCCCGACAGGCCGGTCCCATGCCGGGCCACGTAGCCTCTCGTGATGAAGGAGCCCATGCTGTGCCCGAGCAGGAAAAACGGCAGGCCCGGGAAACGTTTTTCCAGTTCCTTCCGCATCCCATGTTCATCCTCGATCAGATGGTCCCATCCGTCCCGTTCCCCGAAATACCCGAGATCGTCTTTCGTCAGGGCCGTCCGGCCGTGGCCCAGATGGTCGTCTCCGCAGACCACATAACCCTTGGCGCAGAGCTGTCCGGCCAGCCAGGCATACCGGCCGATATGCTCCGCCATGCCATGGCAGATTTGGACCACGCCGACCGGCTCTCCCTCCGGTTCCCACAGGGTCGCATACACCGTCGTCCTGCTGTCCGAGCTCATGAAAGACAATTCCGTTTGTCCCGCCATCTCTAAGCCTCCCTTTCCATCGCGTTTTTCTGTTTGAGTATACACCAATCCGAACGATTTGACAAGCCGCCAACTGGCGAAAAACGGGAGTGAAGGGAAAAAGCCCTCACCGTATACGGTTTAATTTTTTGAAAGAAACCGCTTGACAATCCCCGGCCAACCCGGTATAATAATTCACGTCGCCAAAAGCGGCACAACAGAATATGCGGATATGGCGGAATTGGCAGACGCGTTAGATTCAGGTTCTAATCGGGGCAACTCGGTGGAGGTTCAAGTCCTCTTATCCGCACCATCGCTCAAGTCTTTATTCATAAAGGCTTGAGCGATTTTTATTATCAGGCAACCACCGGCTAAGCCGGTGGAGGGAGAAAAAGCAATAGCGTCGATTAGGGTAAAAAAGACCTCCTTTGGTAAAATGGAAGCGGGTAACGCCACCGCCCCAGAAACCAAAGGAGGTCATGTCCGAATGGACGAACAAAGCTTATCACATACGAAATGGAAATGTCAATATCACATCGTAATCGTGCCGAAGTATCGAAGAAAAAGCGATATATGGAAAGCTGAGGCAGGACATAGGTGTGATACTGAGGAAGCTGTGCGAGTACAAGCATGTGGAAATCATAGAAGCGCATGCGATGCAGGATCATATACACACGCTGCTGTCGATACAGCCGAAGTTGAGCGTGGGAGACTTCATGGGATATCTGAAAGGGAAAAGCACCTTAATGATATTTGAGCGGCATGCGAATATGAAATACAAATACGGTAGGAGATGCTTCTGGGCAAAAGGGTATTACGTGAGTACAGTTGGAGACAACAAGGCCGCCATTGAGAAGTATATCCGAAACCAGGAGACAGAAGATCAGATGATGGATCAACTCAGCTTCAAGGAATACGAAGATCCATTCAAGGATTTAGAAGACTAGAGTAACGCTAAGGTGCGGTTGGCGTTGCTCGTGACGCGCCTTTAGGCGCTGCTGGTATCATGCCCTTATAGGGGCCATCATCCATGCCACCTCGTTTGGGCGTGGTCATGACTTGTCAAAATCAGTCTCGAAATGTTTTCAAACCCCGAAAAACGGCGGTAAACATCGTGAATTTATGTATCGAGCCCGCAATTTTGCTGTCTCTTATTTCATTTTTTGTATCAATGGATAGCGTTTCGAAATTTTGCTTGCCTATTTCACCCTCTTCGCAGTAAATAGAAGAAAAAGAGTCATATAATCTTATAACTCCTAAGGACTGCTCAAAATATGAAATAATCTATTTAAGTATTGCTAAAATGAGATGTAAACGATATAATAAATTTGTTATGCATCTAAATATGTACAAATCAGGGAATACTTTTGGCAAAAATGTATTCTCTCTTTCTGACATTGTACAGGTGTGTAGCAGCATTGGGGGGCACTTTTTTTATCTTTGGAGGGAAATAAAAATGAAAAAAATATATTTATGGAATAATTGTTTTACTTATTCTTTTTGGAGTAAGTGCTTGCGGTAAAAAAACAGACATATGTAGTGACTTTTGATAGTTTAGGTGGAACCCCTGTTGAGAGCCAGTCTGTGGAGTTAGGCAAATGTGTTACAAAACCCCAAGACCCAGTTAAAGAGGGTTTTACATTTGTTGATTGGCAATGTGAAAACAAAACATATGATTTTAGTACGCCTATAAAAACGATATTCTTCTTACCGCTTTTTACACAATCAATGACGGTACAGTAGTTATTTCTGTAGCTTTTATTTCAGACAACGATGAGGAAGTAAAAACAGTTAGTATTGCAAAAGGTTCTGCAATTTCAGAGCCTCCTATTCCACAAAAGCAAGGTTATACATTCTTAGGGTGGTATCTTGACGACTCTAAATTTGACTTTTCCACTGTCCTAAACGAAAAACATCGTACTTGTAGCAAAATGGGAAGTTGATAATAGCAATCATAAAGATACCAACACAACGGCATTAAATAAACAGAATAGTTCTACTACTAATAATAACAATCCAGCAAATAATACCGCATCAAATCAGAATCAAATAATAAATTTCGCAGATATCGAAGGTTTATGGTATGCTGAGGGTCACGATGATGCCACTTTAACATTTTCTGTTTATAATAGTACATGGGTTTATTTAGAGTCAAAAGGGTTTGATCATACTACCTGCACTCTTAAACCCAATATAGGTAAGGGTGGAACGGAATATTATTATAATAATGGAAAATTCTCTTCTGATCATATATTCCTCGAAAGTCCTAAAAAGCTAATATATACGAAAAACAATACATCTGTTGTTTTTTATCGAGAAAAGAATTATCCTACTGAAATTCTATGGGAATATGAAAAGTTATTAAAAGAGATCGATGGTTATTATTGGTATCTAGACGGATATAATTATACATATATTCACCCCACCATTGAACCTTTGGTATGACCATGAGGCTTTGAATTGGGAATCAGAAAACATAAACATAACGAATAATACTCTTGTTGCTTTTTGAAAACTATGAACTCGAAGCTTACAACAAGGCATCTGATTCTGCAAGTTCAAATACACACAACGCACTTCTAGTTAATCCCACAAAGTTTGCGGATAGCCTGATAAAAGATTATGGTATGTCTGTTCAAGGCAATACATTAACAATGACTGTGGGCGGAAAGAGCTACACATTTACAAAAGAAGCTGCGAAAAGAGACGTGAAAATTACACTTAATACTTCAACAAGTCATTTGACAAAAACAGTTGGAGAATCATTCGAAATAGAGGTAACTGCCACTCCATTTTGGGCATGTCATTCTATTTCTGTTACTGCTACGAATGGTTCGTTGCTTTATCCGAGCTCAGACTGCATTGGAGCAGAAGATGGCCATTATAAAATTAATTTTAGGGCAGTAGACACTGGAGATACCAAAATCATTATACAGAATTCATCGGGCACCAGCAGTAAAACCATCGATTTGAAAGTCGTTGATCCCCCTCCAATTTCTGTATCGGTGTACAATTAAATAAAACAAATTTGGAACTTACAGAAAGAAATTCGGAAACATTAGTTGCTACAGTGACACCTTCTAATGCTGCCAATAAGACTGTTATTTGGTCTAGTAGCGATACCAGCGTTGCGGAAGTTTCCAGTACTGGTAAAGTAACGGCCAAAGGGTAAAGGAAGTGCCACAATTACCGTCAAAACAGCAGATGGCGGATTTTCGGAACAATGCCGAGTTGTAGTGAAAGAATCCCCGTTATCTGTTTCCGCATCAGTAGGTGTTGGTTTTTATTCGTCAGATTCTTCAATGGTGCGCGGGGTCTTTGCCGAAGTTAATCCGACGGGTGGTTCTGGCACCTATGTTGAATACTCAATAAAACTATACTATAATGGCACTTTAATAGCGGAGAACAACAAAAATGAGCTAATAGTTACACCTATAAAAAATGGGACATATAAAGCGGAAGTGTATGTCAAGGATTCAAGTGGCAATGAGGCCTCGGGGATAAAAGAAATTACAATTTCTTATTGATGTCCTCTCCGCAAGAAGTCACGCTGTTCCCTCGCTGTTCACTTGTAAACGCGCTCACAACGCTTCGCCTTGCTACCGACTTTTTGCGGTGTAAGATCCTTCGATTTTTCAGTTTGTATTTCTAAATGACATTTTTCGCAACCCAAACCCAGCGTGACACTGGACCCAATTTTCTTTGGGTTCAGCGTTATGTTTACCTATCCCGGTTCTCACCCGGCTGGTTGAGCCTCGTGTGAATCACCCGTTCCAAAATAATTGGCAGGCATTCTTCTACGTTCTTTTCATTCACTATACAAGTGTCTTTCGGATGTAACCCCATTCCCTTTTTACAAATCATCACACAGCCGCTGATATATAAAGTCATACTTTACATATTGTTTGTCTCAAAGTAGCTATACTGATTGGGGTGAAGAATATAGGATGATATTATGACCACTAAAATTCCTGGGGCCGCAGCCCCTATTTGTATGGGATGGTTCAGGTGATAACGCTGCCGCCGGTTTTCATGGGGAGAAAACCGGCAAATGATCCTGCGTCTTTGCCTCCTTTCTCCGCACAGAAAGGAGGTGCCAAAGCACAGCATGTGCTTTATGGCATGAGCGAATAAAAAGACTGGCAAGTGATGGCAAGGTCTGGCCTGCGGGCCACCCTTTCTTGACAACAAGAAGGCCGGGTCGAACGCCGTCGAAATCATACGTGGCCTGCCCCGGCCCTCGCAAAGCTTCCGCATTTGCCCGAGGCTTCGAGTAGGAACAGGGAAAGAAGCGTCAGGGGCATTCCCCTGAACCCCCAGGTATTTTGATTTTTAGGGCCATTGTGGGACACCGCAATGGCGGGTGACCGGCCCCAGTGCCCGCAGTATAGAGAGCCCTTTAGGGGCGAGGCCGGAGTTCTTTTTAGGAAAGTCGGCGGGTACGGCATCTTTTGAACCAACGCCCATACATGAAGGTTACGGCCCCGAGGGCTTGGGGTGACTATAAAATCATGAAGGAAAACCGTTATCGATCAAAGGATGAGCTTTACACGATTAACACACCCTGTGGCAAGCAAATCGCGCATCGCAGGTATTCTTTTTTTATGCAAGAGGGCCACTGGCTGTGCCAGTGGCCCTCCAAGCAGGCGCCCCCGCGGATGCGGCGGCGCCTGTTTTCCGATCAGGCTTTTTGTTCCACTTCCTCCAGCGGGGTTTTGGAGGCGGCCAGATCGAACTCTTTTATGATATCCTCCCTGGGCGCCTTGGTCAGCAGGCTGACCATCACGATGGCCACGCAGGCGCACAGAAAAGCGGGCAGCAGCTCATAAATGCCCCAGATCCCTCCAAGGGGTTTGAGCAGGAACTTCCAGACAAAGACCATCACGCCACCGGCAAGCATACCGCAGAGCGCCCCGGACAGCGTCGTCCGTTTCCAGAAGAGGGAGAACAGAACGACGGGGCCGAAGGTCGCACCAAAGCCCGCCCAGGCAAAGGACACGATTTCAAAAAATTGAGCTGTTGGGATTCGACGCGATGACGGCGCCAACAATCGCAATGACGATAACAGTCCCGCGCGCGACCCACATCGTGGTCTTGTCACTGGCCTTCTTGTGGATGATGCCTTTGAAAAAAAAGTTTTGGGAGATGCCCGACGACGCAGCCAGCAGCTGCGAATCCGCTGTCGACATGGTAGCGGCCAGGATTCCCGCGAGGATGACACCGTGATTTGCGGATAGGCAAGCCCCACATCCTCGCAGGCGCACACCATCAGGCGGCGGCAGGCCGAGGGCAGGTCGCCCGCTTCCAGCAGACGGGCCAGATAGTGCAGGGCCGCATCCGGGTCGGAGCCGCGCATGGACTTCTGGTAGGCTGACACGATGTCGTAGTGGTCGTCGCCCTCCCGGTCGTAGCGCATGGCGGTGCGGCGGGTGACCTGCCGGATCATATCTAAGGTAATGCGTTTTTCTCCGTTTTCCACCGGCGCTGCCGTGACTGCAAAGTCCAGACAGCCCAGTGCCTTGCGCAGATCGCCCCCGGCGCTTTCGGCCAGATAGGCGCAGGCGTCCTCGTCCATGCATACCGGCACCTGTTCCCCTTCGGAAAGGCGCTGCACAGCGTTGCGCACCCCGCGCTCCACGTCCGCTGCGGCAAGGGGCTTGAACTCAAACACCGTGCAGCGGGAAAGCAGGGCGTTATAGATGTAGAAATAGGGGTTCTCGGTAGTGGAGGCGATCAGGGTGACGCTGCCGTCCTCGCCGCCCATCCTTTAGCCTCATTCCATCGACAGCCCGGCTATGTAAGTGCGGGCGGATCTTCCGTCACCCGGAAAAGCGACGCGCACAGATAGAGGGGGAAGCTCTTCCGTAATATACGTAAAATAGGCGGGGCCGTAAACCATATCGGTATAAAAACCCCGCTGCACCTCGGGCATGATGACCGCGATGCCCTCCCGGTTCGCATACCGGTCGATATTGCTCCGGCGGACCCAGGCGGTGTGGTCATCCCCGAGCCCATGCAGCAGATACAGCACCGGCCGTTCGGCCTCCTCCATCTTCTGAGGAAGGGACACCGTTACCGCCGTGTCCATGCGCAGCGCTTCGGAACGCAGCGATCCCTCGAGCAAGGCCATTCAGCCACCTCCCCATCCGTCCCGGAATCTTACTCGTAAAGCGGATACCGGCCGCACAGCTCATCCACACCGGCGCGGATCGCATCGGCTTTTCCCTCGAAATCGGTCACGGCGTCGGCAATGAAGCCGGCGATACGCTCCATGTCCGCTTCCTTCAGCCCGCGGCTGGTTACGGCGGGCGTTCCCAGACGCAGGCCGCTTGTGACAAAAGGGAGAGAGCGGCTCGTCGGGAATCGTGTTCTTGTTGGCCGTGATATACACCTCGTCCAGCCGGTGCTCGAGTTCCTTGCCGGTGATGCCGGTCTCCCGCAGATCCATGAGCATCAGGTGATTGTCGGTGCCGCCCGAGACCAGCTTCATCCCGCGGGAAAGCAGGCCGGCGGCCAGGGCTTTCGCGTTTTTGACGATCTGGTCTGATAGTCCTTGAAGCGGGATTGAGCGCCTCGCCGAAGCAGACGGCCTTGGCCGCGATGACGTGCATCAGCGGGCCGCCCTGGGAGCCTGGGGAACACCGCCTTGTCGATGGCCTTGGCGAATTCCTCCCGGCAGAGGATCAGACCGCCGCGCGGGCCCCGCAGGGTCTTGTGGGTGGTGGTGGTGACCACGTCGCAGTAGGGAACCGGGTTCATATGGTTTCCGGTAGCGACCAGGCCCGCGATGTGAGCCATATCCACCATCAGCTTGGCGCCGCGGCGTCGGCGAATCTTCTGAGATCAAACCGGATCTCCCGGGGATAGGCGCTGGCACCCGCCACAATCAGCTTGGGCTTATGCTCGAGGGCCAAGGCGCGCACCGCGTCATAATCGATAAAACCGGTTTTGGGATCGACGCCATAGGGGATCCACGAAGTTGTACAGCTTTCCGGAGATATTAACCGGAGAGCCGTGGGTCAGATGGCCGCCTTGAGCGAGGTTCATGCCGATGACGGTATCCCCCGGCTCGAGCAGGGCGAAATACGCCGCCTTTGGCCTGGGCGCCCGAATGAGGCTGTACATTGGCGTGCTCCGCACCAAACAGCTTGCAGGCTCTCTGGCGGGCGATCTCCTCCACCACGTCCACGCATCCTGGCAGCCTCCGTAATAACGCGCGCCCGGATAGCCTTCGGCGTATTTGTTGGTCAGGACGCTGCCCATTGCCGCGAGCACGGCGGGGGAAACGAGGTTTTCGGAAGCGATGAGCTCCAGATTGCGGCGCTGGCGGGAGAGTTCCTTTTCCATCGCGGCCCCGACCTGCGGGTCGGCGTTTTTGACAAACCCAATGGTATCCATCAGTTCGGCGTACATGCGCAAATCCCCTTTATACACAATATGGGGATATCATACCACCATTTCCCTAGGGGATGCAAGTCCTTTTCTCACAATTCCGGCCGGATTCCCTGCATTTTCAGCCGTTTCCGTCCAGGAAACGCCGAACCGGCCGCCACTGCTCCAGCTTGTCCTCGAACCGCATGGCCCGGGCCGGACTAGTGGAGGGCAGCGTTTGACGGCCGACTCCTGAAAAGGGATCCGGCTGAGCGAGCCTTTCATACAGGGCCGCGGCGTTGGCGGAGTTGAAAAACAGCCGTTCAATCCGGGGATGGCCGGCAGCAAAGGCAGCCATATCGTTCGGCTCCGGATTCCGGATAGCGGCGTCGGCGCTGCCCGGCCGGTCGCAGGCGGCCAGCACGTCCCAGAGGGCGATCCCCGCCCGGTCAAAAACGGCAGCGCTTTTCGTAATCCTCCTCGAAGGGCTCGTCCCACAGGGCATAGAGGATCGGCCAAAAGGCGTTCCGGCCATATCCGTAATACTGCTGTTTCTGAAGCGACGCCTCGGAGGGCATGGTACCTAAAATCAGCACCCGGGCGTCGGGTGCGGCAATAGGGGGAAATCCAGATGGCATAGCCTCTCTTCCTTTCTGCGCGGCGGTATCCGCCATCGATCGATGATTCGTGGAAACGGCCCCGGGGATTATGAGCACGAAGCTTAAAAAAGTCATGGAAAAGCTCCCTCGATAGTTTTTGCTCGGTTGGCGTACCTTAACTGCAATTTATCGGGAGAGCTTTTATTTTGTCCATAGCTCTAATCCCTTTATCCACCGGCATAACTGGTGATCCTTTTTGGCAAACAGGAAAACCCCTCGGTCTGTCGGCCGAGGGGTTTTTATCGGATTTCACCGGCGTCCACCGGGACAATCAGCTAAAACATGGGACCCACCCTTTTATCATTCTTCAAGCGTTAAGCAAGGAGACATTCCGGCGTTTACCACGAAACAGCCGCCATGCTTACCCGCCATATCGCCCTTGCGGACGCCGCTCACATCATGGGACTCACCTTTTCGTAAAGAAATTCACACTTAAATCCGCTGCTGCGGGAAGTGCGAAGAACCGCAGATAAACGCGATCTATATCTATATTCACTTTTACCCGTGGAAGCGTCCAAAGAAAACAGTATCCTTTTTAGAAGCATTTTTATTTCCGGAGCGCCGCCCGGCCAAGCCTGCCGCTTCCACGAGGAGGGGTCTGTAGGAATTCCCCAGGTCTCATCGATTCATAATCGGTCAGGATTTCCTCTCGGTCGATGCAGAAACCGCGGTTCTCCGCGTGTATATTCCTGCGATGCCAATCGGCGATACCTCTTTTATGCCTGATCGGGATTTCCTAGAAGGCCTGCCCGCAGGGGCACTGTCCCCTGCCGGGCTGAGGACTGTGTGTCACCGTCGCTGTACATGGGACTCACCCCTTTCCTGGTTTCTCGACTCGTTTGTCTCTCTTTTTTCTGTGTCTACAGTATAGCATAGAGGTTGTGAATTGTCAATAGATTTTTATGAATATTCTGTTAAGCGTTGTGGAATACTACCGGAGCGAATTTCCTTCATTCCCATCTTGACGAACGCTGCGGAAGAGGGTATGATAAAGGGGAAGACAAAAACAGCGCGGCCGGAGCCGCGGGATGGAGCATGAAAGATGGCCGATGAATATGGTGCCGATCTCGTAACCGTCATGGATGACGAGGGCAACGAACATCAATTTGAACTGCTGGACGCCATTGAAACCGACGGCGGCCGGTATGTCGCCCTCCTGCCTGTTTACGACGACCCATCCGAGCTCGTCGACGGCGACGGAGAACTGATCATTCTGGAAGTGAACGAGGAGGACGGGGGAGGAGATTCTGGTCCCCATCGAGGACGAGGATACCTTCGACGAGATTGCCGGCCTGTTCGAAGAACGTCTGGCCGACCTGTATGAAATCGAGGATCTCGAGCCGTCCGAGCTGAATTGACCGCATCCTGCCCTGTGCGTGGACCGCTGCCTTTTAACCCTACTACAGATGTGTTTTCGGGAGCAGAGCTCCGGAAGTGGATTGCAGACCTCCCCACTCGCTGGGACGAAGGGAGCGTGAACCTTCCGGGCGGCGCCCACCTGCTAGAGTATAGTAGCAGGTTATCCAGGCAGCGATACGGCAGGGCGGGGCATCTTTTATGAATAACCGGGCTTATCGTAAGATAAGCCCGGTTTTTGTTTAGCGGCTGGTTTCGAGTACCACCACGTCGAGGGGAGGGACCGCGATGTCGCCGCAAAGCTTCCGGCCGGTGAGGCGGTCTGTTCCGGAAAAGTCAGTCGGGACGACGCGCTCCTCGAAACTCAGGTTGACCAGAAAGACATACCGCCTCTCGGCATTCTCCCGTATGGTCAGATAGGTATTCTCCGGCATTTCCGTCACCGGTATGCCGAGTTCCTTCAGCTGGTCCCGGAAATAGTCCCGGAGCAGCTCCGGGCAGCCGGCCACGCCGATATACGCCGCTGACCCCTTCCCTACCCTGTGGCGGGTTATCGCGGGCGCGCCGCGGTAAAACCGGCCCGCGTAAACGGCCTCGATCCGGGCGGGGCCGGCGGCAAGCACATCAGCCCACCAGCGGACATCATAGTCCCGACCCTGATAGGACACCTGGTTCCATGCATGGGCGGGAAACGCCTCGAATTCCTCCACCGTGATGCCGCACAGCCCGGCCAGGAGACCCGGCCATGGGATGTCCACCATCACATTGTTTTCATCCTTGAGGCCGCTGCGCACGCCGAACACGATATGCCCGCCCTGCTCCACATACGCCTCGAAATTCCGGGCCGCGGCCTTGCCGACAAGGACGGAATTGGGCGCCAGGACCAATTTGTACCGGGACAAATCCTCCTCCGGCCGGACGAGGTCGGCCGTCACCCCCAGATCGCTCAGCGCATTGTACATCTCCCGCTCGAGCTTGACGCAATCGGAGTTGGCGTATTGCCGGTTGGCCTCGAAGGCCCAGAAGTTGTCGTAGCTGTGCAGAATGGCGACCTCTGCCCTTACGGAGGTGGCGGCGAGCTCCCGGCCGAAGGATTGGAGCTCCCGCGTCAGACGCTGGATTTCCCCGTATGCCCGCCGGGGAGAGCCGTCATGCCGGAGGATCCCGTTGGGGTTCTGCTCCTGCCCCCACCGATTGGAACGCCAGCGGTAAAGAGCACGCCGTTGGCGCCTCGGGCGATATCGTTATATGCCCAGGCGCGCACCAGCCCGGGCGCGATGGCCAGATTATAATTGGCGCCGTTGAAATACCCGTTTTTCTGTTCGAGCATCCAATACGCCTGGTGTTTGGTACTCCGGTAGAGATCGTGCCCGAGGTTGTTCTCCCGCATGTCCCCGTCGACATGGGGGTAATTATCCCACGCCGCGAAATCCAGTTCCCGATGCAGGTCGTACATGTCGATGGGGGTATGGATGCCAATGGTATTGTGGGCGACGAATTGATGGGGCGCGGCCCGTTTCAGGATGGCGGCCTGCATGCGGACGAACCCCACCGTCGTATCCGAAACAAACCGTTTGAAATCGAGGATCTGGCTGGTGGAGACGGTGAGCTGGTCGGCCGAGGGGTCTCAACCTCTTCGAAATCCCGATAGGTCTGGCTCCAGAACCAGGTACCCCACGCCCGGTTGAGCGCCTCAACGGTGGAATACCGCTGCTTCAGAAAGGCGCGGAACGCCCGCCGGCAGCTGTCGCAGTGGCAGGGCACGGGACGGACCTCGTTGTCGATCTGCCAGCCGATCACCCCCGGATGGGCCGCAAAATGCGCCGCCATCCGCTCCGCCACCCGGGCGCTGTAAAACCGGAACGCCTCGCTGTTGTGGCAGTGCTGCCCCCGCCCGCCCGTGCGCAGGCCCTGGGCATTGACACTCATCACCTCGGGGTGGGCGCGCCGCAGCCAGACGGGCGAGGCTTCCGTCGGGGTTCCAAGCACGAAGCGCAGGCCTTGTTTCCCCGCCAGGTCCATAAAATCATCCAGCCAGGCAAAATCGAACACGCCGTCCTCCGGTTCCATCCGGGACCAGGCCAGCTCCGCGAGCCGGACGACCCGGATGCCCGCCCGTGCCATGAGATCGATGTCGGTCTGCCAACGTTCCCGCGGCCAATGCTCGGGATAGTAGGCGGTCCCGATGACCATTTCCCGTAAAACAGCGGCCGGGTCCCGCGCCTGCGTCTTGTCCATATCGTCCGTCTCCTTGTCAAAAGTCCTTTGCAACAGCATACCCCGGCCTCATCCGCCTGTCAACCGGTCCGGAGCATTTTTCCGGACAAAGACCGGCCCCGCAGACGGAAAAGCGTCCGCGGGGCCGGTCTATACCTTACAGGTTCCGTCCTCTATACCGTTTGACCGGGTTCCCCGTGCCGAAATTGACCGCCCGGACCGCGTCGAGGATCTCCTCCTGCCGGGTCTCCCCTTCCCTCTCCGGCAGGTCGACGATCACGTCTTCCAGGTCGTACGGCCCGTTGCGGAAATGCCCGGTCACCACGCCGCGGAACTCACCGTCGATGAGGAGATATTGCAGGATGTCGTGGTCATATGGGAGAGACTCGCACCGCGGCTTCCAAACCTCCCGTAGCCGGCATTCGCTGGCCCGGACCAGGAAATCGTTGCGGTGCAGGGCCAATACCGACCTCGGAGGCCGTCCGTCATATGTCCGGAGCCGCTGCGCGTCGTCCCGCAGCCAATATCCTTTCTCCGCCGCCTCGAGCTCGCCGTCCGCCTCCATTTCCATCAGAACCGCTTTCAGCTCCCTCGCGGGCAGCCTGTAAAACGATCTGGCCATATCCGCCTCGAACCAGACGAGACGGCGGGCAAACCGCCGGAGAAGGATCCGGAGCGCCTCGCCTCTCGTATACCGGTCGAGGTCCGCCTGCGGAAACATTTCGGAGAAACGGCACCAGCCGCGGTCCCACTCCCCGTCGTATTGATCCTCGTAAATCAAAAACGCCTCTTGCAGCCGATGGAGAACGGGCGTAATCTCCTTGACGAGCAGGCCGGTTTCCTCCTTCATGGCCTGGATGTTCAGCGGCCCTTCGCGCTCGATCAGCTCGAGAAGCCGCCGCGTCCTCCCGTCCGGGCTTTTCAGGGGCTTGCGGTACAGCGCGCCGAACAGCTCAGATCCTCCGACAGGATCCACCCAAAGGTTGCCGCCGGCGAAACGGCCCTTGATGAGCTCCCTCTTCCGCTGGCGTTCCCGATTGAAGGCCGTATCGTCGAAACCGGCCCGGAAAACGAGGCAGGGCGGCTCGCCGAAAGCCGTTCAATACACGTTCTGCCCCGGCTGCATGTCGCGGTACAGGGCCTTGTACTCCTCTTCGTCCGCCCTGCGGGACAGGCACTGCCGTTCCATTCGCAGGGCGGTTACGCGGTCATCCATCACGATTCCTCCTTCGGCCAGCTCCGGATCACGATCCGGTTTCCGCCCGGATCTTTCAAGTGGAAGGATTTAGCCCCCACGGCCACCGCTTCGGCTCGGTGGGGGAACAGATCCTGAGGGAGCAGACCCTCTCATAGGCGGCGTCGGCGTCCTCACACTGAAAGCCGATATACCAGCGGTCGTTCCCGGGGCTCTGGAAATCCAGGCCCGGGTCGTCCCGCTCGGCGGCGTCCCGGCTGTAAAGCGCGATACCGAGACCCGGCAGGGCGAGAAACGAGTGGGTGTCGTCCCCCTCGGCGGAGACGCCGAAGAGGGTTTCGTAAAACCTCGCCAGCCTGGGGACATTTTCGGTGATCAAGCAGACATCGGCAAACGTCAAGGACATAGCCCACCCCACCTTTTTACACTGTTCGATCCGCAGCCCTGCCGGATCATCGCCGTACTCGGGTCACAGGAATAGTCCGTGAGCAGCCGGCAAGGCAGTTCCGGGCATTCGCCACAGTGGGCAAAGCCCCTGTCCTGGCAGCACGCCGCGACCGGGCAGGCGCCGTGGAACGGGTGCCCCGCCGTCTCGATGCAGCCGCCGCAGCCGTTCGATTTTTTCCAGCCGCAGCCGGTGCAGTGCAGGCCGCAGCGGAGTCCACCGTGTCGGTGATGTTAGGCGCATACGCCATCTGTAATCCCTCCATTTCGATAAAAAACGTCTATCTATGTATAACAGAACGATGTACCGCTAGACAAAAAAGGCACCAATAGACGCCGAACGCATCGACCAGGGTAAACTGGCAGGGGCTATACTCACATGGGCCGATAGGCGTACGGCTCCGCGCACCCTCTTTGAGCACTTCATAGGCTTTTTTGACAGACCCTTCGCCCTCGGTCCCAAAATTAAAACAAAACATCATGGTGTTTCCGGCGACGGACTCCCCGTCCATTCCGATACGGCGATGATCTGGCCGAAAGCGTTCAGTTCGGCGTGCATATACCCGCCGGTGTCATTCGGATACGCGCACAGGAGCTCGGCGTCAAACGCCTTTTGGTAAAGTTCCACGGCTTCGGCGCTGCCTTTTACGAATACCTGCATCATGGACCTTGACATCATCCCACCCCTTTAAAATACCCGTCTCTCCACCCGGCCCCTGTTGTCATCGCGCCGGCATGCATTCCGGCAGCCCGCCGGGCCCGCTTTCGATCCGTCCAAACCGGTTGAGCTGTGCCAGATACAGCATCGTCGCGTGCACTTCATAGGCCGCCTGCAGCCTGTCGAAGCGTTCTCCCTCCCCGAAACGATAGGGCAGATGCCACCGGCCGTCGGGGTGCTGCAGCCGGATCAGCAGATCCAGGCCGCGGTCGGCCTCCTCCCGGAGGGCCGCGTAGAGGAAATTCGGCTCGGACAGGATTTTAAACGGCGCTCTTTCCAGATCACCCTTGAGCAGTTCCGTTCATCCAGCTCCATACAGGCGGTGGGATCCTGTAGGAGGATAGCCTTCAGCTCCCCGGCCAGAGACTCGTCCTTCAGGCAACCGCAGAGCTGCTGCAAGCAATTCAGGCTGTAGGGATCCTCCCAGACCGCTTTATAAACCGGATCGACAGGGCAATCCTTATAACGCCAAGATCGTCTGTCATAATAGCGGCGGACTTTTTTCCACCGGATAGCGGAGGATATCCCGATACAGGCCGTCCGGCACGAGCTCGCCATACAGGGCGACAAATGCCGCCAGGGCCGCCTGCCCGTTCGGGTTATAAGCCCGGACGCGTTCGTCAAAACCGCCATAGGACCGCTCATCCTTTTCGTATGTCCACCACCAGACATGGCAGCCGTCGTTCACCTCCGGCTCCAAAAGCTGCCCCCATTCCCCGATTTCGGGACGGTACCGCTCAGCACATAGCTCATCATCCTTTGGATGAGCGGATGGGCGGCGGGCGGTTTTTCCTTCAGGTAATACAGGTAACGGAACGCGTGCTCGGTACATTTCAGACAAGGCCCCTGGTACTCGAATTCGTGAACAAGGCCCCCGAAGCCGCCGTTGTCGTATTGATGTGCGGCGAGCACCCGCAAAAAGGCCTCGGTGTCCTCGTGCTCAAACTGATACCGGAACCACGCCCGATCCACATCCGAACCGCCGGAAAAGATCGCTTCTTTCGCCTTTAGAAAACCGTCCCGCGACAAACGTATCATCCGTTCACCCCTCCTCGTTGGTCCGCACGACACGGCAGACCGCCACCGCGCTCGGTTTTCCCTCCCCGGTTTTCAGGCTTTTCGGCGCATGGGCGTAGAGCATAAACCCCTCGTCCCCGTATTTCCCGTCCAGGCCGTCCGCGTACGCCTCGTCGGCCGCGGCGTGGACCACCCTGGCGATGAGAAGCGAGGAGAGCCCGTTTTCCGATAGCCGGATGTCCTGTTCCAGCCGGCATTCCAGGGACAAAAACGCCTCCCGCAACCGGGGACAATCGACAACGGCGGCCGTTTCCTCGGTCAGACCGCCCGCGGCGATCTCGTCGGTGTCGCCGCCGTTGGCCGAGACCGTTGCGATACAGGCGTCATAATGCTGTTTGCCAAGGAAATTGATGACGAATTCGCCGGTGCGCAGGACATTTTGATAGGTGTGGGACGTGTGCTGCACCCCCGGCAGGACGGCGTAAAATCCGCCGACGTCGCCCGTGAAGCTGCTCCATCCATGGAAGTTCACGTTGGGCCGCCCATTTTCCTTGCGCGTCGTGATGGCGAACAGCACGCTGGGGATGCCGCAGGCGTATTCCAGACGATGAAAAACGCTGTGTTGCCCCGGCCAGTATTCTTTGAGATTGTCCGGCCCGCTTTCTCCGATTTCGATTTTCACAATACCACCTCCGGCTACAGCGTACCTGATCGAACCGGACAACAGTATGTCATGTCCCTGTGTGCCTGTCCCGGATTTTTCCGCCATTGTCCGGATACGGTCCCGCATCTCCGCGGCTCCACGACCTCGACCTTGTCGCCGAAGCCCAAAACCACAGCGCCGTGCTCTCCGGATCGCTGAAACCCCACCGGGTATACAGCCGGCCGTCTGCCTGTACCGTGAAGGATCCCGGCCCGCGTTCCTCCACCAGGCGGTATTTGACATCGGGATCGTAGAGCGCGCCGTCACAAAATAGTCGTCGGTGATATGGGAGCCGAGGCGGGCCTTCTCCCCGGGGATCTCCCGCGGCGCAAATGCCGTATCCAGAACGCACAGTTCCCACAGCCGGTTGAGCTTGAACAGCCGGAAATCCTGCCTGCCGGTGCAAAACCCGAACAGGTACCAAGACGACCATTTGAACACAATCCGATACGGTTCGACCCGCCTGTCCGCCTCGCCCTTGCTGTAATAATAGTGGAAGCGCACCAGCTTATGACCGTCCATGGCCTCCTTTAACTGTTCGATTTTCGCCGCCAGGCTGTCTTTATAATAGGAAGACAGATCGATGCGGATGCAGTCGGCAAGCGGGGCGGCATCGCCGCCGAGCTTCCGGGCCAGCTTTGTAGAATAGGACGTATTCGACACGCTGTCGAGGGATTTCAGGCCGATAAAGACCGATTGCAGCTCTTCGGCCGTCAGGACGGTCGTGTCGAGCTGGAACCCTCCATGATCGAGATACCGCCGCCTCCGCCCTGTGTCGTCACAAGGGGGATGCCGGCCTTGCAGATGTCGTCGATATCCCGGCTGATCGTCCGCCGCGAGACCTCGAATTTCGCCGCGAGGTAAGGCGCCGTGACCTTTTTCTGCTGCTGAAGGGTGGTGATGATCCCCATCAGACGGTCGATTTTCAATAGTATCCGCCTCCCGCCGAAAGATGGATAACCCGGTCTGCCCGAACGCCGCCCGGATGCCGGGCCGTGCGCCAGCTTTCGGTAAAAAATAAGGGAAAAGGGACGGACCCGCGGGTCCGTCCCTTTATTATTTGATCAATTCCTTGACCTTGGCGGCCTTGCCCACCCGGTCGCGCAGATAATAGAGCTTGCTGCGGCGCACCTTACCGTTGCGCACCACCTTGACGGCGGCGACATTCGGGGAATGCAGCGGGAACACGCGCTCCACGCCGACACCATACGAGACACGGCGGACGGTGAAGGTTTCGGCCACGCCGCTGCCCTTCTTCGCAATGACGGTGCCTTCGTAAGCCTGGATCCTCTCCCGCTCCCCCTCGCGGATTTTGACATCCACCCGGACGGTGTCACCGATCGAGAACTCCGGGGGCGTCTCCTTGAGGCTGCCCTCCGACATGAGTTTCAATGCATCCATTTCCAGTTCCTCCCTCAAATTCAGAGATTCTTGCCACATCGGAACGCTCCGGGGCAGAGGACTGTCCGCTTAATGTCCTGCTTTGCGCCTGGCATTAACCCCACGCCGGGCCGGAAACCCGGTGCGGATACCAAATACCGATATAGTTTAGCACAACCCGTTCCGGAATGCAAGGGGTTTTGGCAATTTTTTAGCGAAACGGCTCGCCGTCCGAGGCATAGACCTCCAGCCGCCGGATGCGGCAAGGGGTTCCGTCCATCCCGGGCAGCGCCCTCAGCGCTTCGGTCAGCAGGCCCGGATTGAGGGATTCGGTTCCGCAGGGCAGGGTCAGCTCCAGCCGGCAGCCGTCCCCCTCCCCGCAGTTCCCATCCTGACGCGGTCAGCGCGGGCTTCAGATCCACCGTCCTCATGGTTTTCTTCTTGGTCCGTTTTTGGACCGGGAGACTGTCTCTCTCCAGCAAGGCCCGCACCGCACAGGCCGGGCAGCTGAAGAGGAGCTCATACCGGGCGGCCGCCACCTCCCCCGGCTTCCGCACCGCGGCGGCGGCCGAGAGCGCCCGCAGGCCTTCGGGCAGCACCGCGCCCAAACGGGAGACCAGCTCCTCCATCGGCACGTCCTCCTCCAGCCGCAGGTCCATCGTCTCATGCAGCCCCTCATACCCGAGCGAAAGAGGCGCCGCGAAGGTCACATAGGGGTGGCGGTTGAACCCCTCGGTATACCACACAGGCAGCTTTGCCCTGCGCAAGGCCCGGATCATGGCCCGGTTGAGATCGAGGTGGGACATGTAACGCGCCCGCCCGGTTTTGGAAAAGACCAGGCGGATGGTACGGAACTCCTTAACGTCGTTCAACGCAGATCCCTCCTTTGAAACAGGCGGCACCGCAGGCGGAGCAGGCCTCACGGCAGTTGGGGGTGGTGGTGCTCTCCCATGCCCACCGGTTTTCCCGGATGAGGAAATCCTTTGTCACACCGAAATCCAGGTGGTCCCACGGCAGCACCTCGTCAAAGGGCCGGCGGCGGTTGGCGTAAAGGCGGGATCCAGGCCGCAGGCGGCGAAGGCGTCCAGCCACCGCTGCACGCTCAGATGCTCCGACCAGGCGTCGAGGCGCCCGCCGGACCGCCAGACCCTCTCCAGCACCCGGCCCAGCCGCCGGTCTCCCGGGCGAGCACCGCCTCGAGAAAGCTGACGTCCGCGTCGTGCCAGTTCAGGGAGATTTTGCGGGTGGTGACCGACTCCGCAGCAGCCGCTGCTTGCGCCTGAGCTCCTCCGCCGTATCCTGCGGCTCCCACTGGAAAGGGGTGAAGGGCTTGGGTACAAAGCAGGAGACGCTGACCGACACGCCGACCCCCTTCCCCTTGGGCTTGTCCGGGTTGCGGGAATAGCAGTCGACGATCTCCTGCCCGAGCCGCGCGATGCCCACGATATCCTCATCCGTCTCGGTGGGGAGCCCGTTCATGAAATACAGCTTCACCGCCGTCCAGCCGGCGCCGAAAGCCTCCTTGACCGTGCGGAGGATTTCCTCCTCCGTCAGGTTTATGTTGGTGGCATCCCGCAGCCGCTGCGTGCCCGCCTCGGGCGCGAAGGTCAGGCCGCTGCGCCGCAGCACGTTCAGGCGAGCGGCGAGATCCCTGAAAACCCGTCCACCCGCAGGGAAGGCAGGGAAATATTGGTATGGGTCTCCTCCGCCCAGGCGAGAAGCCGGGGGAGGAGCTCGGGCAGCCGGGTGTAATCGCTCGTGGACAGGGAGGACAGGGAGAATTCCTCATATCCCGTGGATTCACAGACCGCGCGGCTCTGTCGGTCGATGGGATCCACCGATTTTCCCGGACCGGGCGGTAGAGGAAACCCGCCTGGCAGAACCGGCAGCCGCGAATGCAGCCGCGGAAAATCTCGCTCATGGCCCGGTCATGGACGATGTCGAGGAACGGGACGACGAAGGTTTCGGGATAGTAGGCGGCGTCGAGATCCCGGACGATCCGCTTGCGCACCCGGGCCGGGGCGCCGTCCGCCGGCGTGACCGCGGCGACGGTGCCGTCATCGTGATAGGCCACGTGGTACAGGGAGGGACGTACACCCCTTCGATCCGCGCCGCCGCTTTGAGGAACGCCCGTTTCGAGAAATCCGGCCCCTGCATCGAGCGGTAGAGCTCCAGCAGCTCAGCATTGACCTCTTCCCCCTCTCCCAGGGTGAACAGATCGATGAAATCGGCGAGCGGTTCCGGATTGCAGGCGCAGGGTCCCCCCGCCACCACGATCGGGCCCGTGTCGCCCCGTTCCTCCGCCCGGACCGGCAGGCCGGCGAGATCCAGCATATTGAGCACGGCGGTAAAGCTCATTTCGTACTGCAGCGTGAAGCCGATGAAATCGAATTCCCGGACCGGATCCCCGCTCTCGATCCCGAACAGGGGACACTCTCCTCCCGCATGAGGGCTTCCATATCCGTGGCGGGCGCAAACACCCGCTCGCACCACATCCTCCATGGAATTGAAAAGGCCATACAGGATTTTCATCCCGAGATGAGACATCCCCACCTCATATAGGTCCGGAAAGCAAAACGCGAAACGGATGCGGACCGCGTCCCGGTCCTTGACAACGCTGTTCAGTTCCCCGCCGGCGTACCGTCCGGGCTTCTGTACCCGATCCAGCAGGGTTTCGATCGTTGGGTTCATGGGCTCCTCCTATCGCCGGGCCTGTGTCTGTGCCTCCGGAATCCGGACGCCCGGCATGACGCCTATTATACCCCATCGACAGCGGTTTTTCAATGGGAACGGATCCGCCGGAAAAAGCCCGCGGCGTCCGCGGGCGGCACGAGATGGTTTCAATATAACGTATTATAAATCCGTTTGAAATCTTCCAGGATTTCCATGTGGCCGAAATCCCGCTGATATACCATATGGATCTCCCGCACCATCCGGGCATTCTCGATGGGTACGATTGCGAGCTCCCCCCGCCTGACCTCGTCCCGGCAGGCGCTGCGCGCGATAATCGAAACGCCCAGATCGCGGGAGACCAGCTCCTTGATCATGGTGATGTTGTCGAGCTCCATCATGACATTAAAATTTTTATGGTCTCGAGATTGCTTTGCAAATAGGTATCGAACAGCATGCGGGTACCGGCGCCCACCGGGCGCAGGATGAGCTTTTCCCCCTTGAGCTCGGACAGCTCGACGCTCTGTCGCCTCGCAAAAGGATGGCGCGGAGAAACCACCAGGCACAGATAATCCGTGTCGAGCAGGACGGCGTTGAAATTGGGATTGGGCAGCACCCCTCCACCACCGCGATATCCAGCTCGTACAACTCGAGACATCGATAAAGTTTTTTATGGTGTCCGTACGAATGTTTATGTGGACGTCGGGATGCTCCCGCAGTACAGGGCGATGACCTGGGGCATCAGGTTTTCCCCTGCCGTCTGGGTGATGCCGATGGTCAGATGGCGCTGCTGTTTCCGGCAGTCCTCCACCGCCTGCCTGGCCTTCCTCTCCACCGCCACCGCACGCCTGGCGTATTTAATCAGCACGTCGCCTTCCGGGGTGGAAATGAGCTCCTTTTTTATCCTGCTTGAAAATTTTGATCCCGAATTCCTTTTCCAAAAGCCGGATGTGGTGGCTCACCGCCGGCTGCGTCAGGTGCAGCTCTTGCGCGGCTTTGGTATATCCCCTCTTTCACCACGGTGAGGAGAGTTTTAATTTTGTTGTCGATCATAGCCCGTTCTCCTTCTAAAACAGACACTATCATAAATATATGTAATGTAATCCATAGGAATTATTATTTGATTTTATCATACCCGCCGCATATAATCAAGCAATATGAGACATATCCAAGAAATTGAGGTGAAACCTTTTGGGATTTATTGAAAACGACACCGCTCGCACCATCTTGTCGCTGGCCGTTATGCTGACGGCCGGTTTTTTGGTCACGCGGGTGACAAAACGGCTGCATCTGCCCAACGTCACCGGTTATATCCTGGCCGGGATCCTGATCGGCCCCTGCGTATTCGGGCTGATCCCGGCGGATATGATCGGCGGGATGGGATTCGTTACCGACATCGCGCTTGCCTTCATCGCCTTTGGCGTCGGAAAATATTTCAAATGGGCGCAGCTGAAAAAGAGCGGCTGGAAAATCCTGATCCTGACCGGATGTGAATCCCTGGCCGCCGGTATACTCGTCACCTTGACCATGATCTTCGTTTTCCGCCTGTCGGTGCCGTTTTCCCTGCTGCTCGGCGCGATCGGCTCGGCCACGGCTCCGGCTTCCACCATCATGACTATCCGGCAATATCGCGCGAAAGGTCCGTTCGTCAACCTCATCCTGCAGGTCGTGGCGCTCGACGACGCGGTCGCCCTGTTGGCCTTCAGCGCCTGCGCGGCCGTGACCCAGGCGATGGAGGGGGGCGGGGCCTCCGCCAGCGATGTCTATCTGCCCATCCTGTACAATCTCGGCGCCCTGGTTCTCGGTGCCGCGGCCGCCTTCTGCTCCACTGGCTGGTGGACGGCAAACGCTCGAGCGACCATCGCCTCGCCCTGACCATCGCGATCATCCTGGCGCTCACCGGTCTATGCTCCGCCTTCAATATTTCCCCTCTCCTTTCCTGTATGCTGCTGGGTACGGTATACATCAACGTGGGAGGAAACAAGCAGCTGTTCAAACAGGTGAACAAATTTACGCCGCCCGTTCTCATGCTTTTCTTTGTCCTGGCCGGGCTGGGCCTGCATCTGCCCTCTCTGGCGACGGCCGGCGTCATCGGGGTCGTGTATTTCTTCGTCCGCATCCTCGGGAAATACGCCGGGGCCTTCGCGGGCGCCAAAATCTGCGGATACGCCCCCGTATCCAAAAAATGCCTCGGCCTGGCGCTGATCCCCCAGGCGGGGGTCTCCATCGGCCTGGCCGCGCTGGGGCAGCGCATGCTGCCCGAGGAGGCCGGCCTCCTGCTCTCCACCATCATCCTCTCCTCCGGCCTGTTGTATGAGATCGTGGGCCCCGCCTGTGTAAAAAGCCTCCCTGTTCCTGTCCCACACCGTCGTGCGCCCGCGGCGGTTCCGACTCCCTCCGGGGAGAGGACGGGGAAGGCGGAGGAGCCGTCCAAGACCGGGAAAGCCGGGAAAAGGCGGCTCCGCCCAAGAAGCCCCCGCGGCCAAATCCGGGAAAAAAAGGCCGCCCTGGCCGCCAAGTGAAGCCGCCCCGGTTTTTCGCCGCCATCCGGCTGAAGCCCGGGCTTGTCAAGGGGGTAACGGTCCGCAGACAGATAAAAAATCTAGAAAAGCCCGCCTGTCCCTATACCAGAAGGCATCATCGGATACCGCCGTCAGACCGGGTGCCGTAGGTGCAGGAAGAGGCGGGCTTTTTCCCCTAGGAGCAGAGGCGTGCATCCCAGTCATCACAATTTTGTAACAGTATTTGACAGTCTCTTTGTAAAAGAGGTATAATCGGACAGGAATCGGCGGGCTCCAAAACGAAAGCCCGCGGCAAAGGAGTGGGCGCCGTGTCCTGCCGGCATGCACGCGTAAAACGGTCCCGTGCGGACCGCCGTCAAAAACGCCATCCCGTCCTGCGCGCCGTCGGGCGGACGATGGCCGTCCTCGGGTGACGCTGCTTGGAATCCTCGCCACCGCTTACGGCGCCGTCGCCTTGATGTGCAAAGGGCCTTCCCCAACGGCGCGGGACATGTTCGTGACCACCATGATGGAAACGAGCGCGGCCAAATTCGTTCCGCGCCTCTTTTGTCCGGGGCCGAGATCGAGGCCATCCTGCATAAAAATACCGTCATTGAGGGGGGAAACCAACACCGAGGCGGTGGAGGAATTCGTCCCCGGAACGAAGAGGTGCCCAAAGGACACCATCGAGCTGCTCGCTGTTTACGGGCCGACATTCAAGGGGAAAATGATGATCGTCCACGATCCCTCCCGGATCAAGGTGGCGACGCTCGACCGCTACGGGGCGGACCTGCCCGGATTAAAGGTGGAGGATTTCGCGAAAAAAACCGGTGCCACCGCCGCTGTCAACGGCGGCGAATTCCTGGACACCAACGGGGTCGGCAAGGGAGGACAGCCTCTGGGCATCGTCATCAAGGACGGCGAGTTCCGGTATGGAAACGAATCCACCGTCGTCTCCATCATCGCCTTCGACGACCAGGACCGCCTGCTCGTGGGACGGATGTCGGGAAAAGAAGCCAAAGAAAAACATGTGCGGGACGCGATCAGCTACGGTCCCGCTTTCATCGTCAACGGCGAGCCCCTGGAGGTGTCCGGAACCGGCGGCGGGCTGAACCCGCGCACCGTGATCGGCCAGCGGGCCGACGGCGCGGTGCTGCTGCTGGTGATCGACGGGCGGCAGCCCCAGAGCCTCGGCGCTTCGTTCAAGGACTGTATCGACGTCATGATGGAATACGGGGCGATCAACGCCGCCAATCTGGACGGCGGCTCCTCCACCATGATGGTTTACAAGGGCGAAACGGTCAACAGCTGCGCCTCGATGTACGGGTCGCGGCGGCTGCCGACCGCCATCATCGTCGAATAAGGAGGCAACGATATGGCGGAGCTCCATCTGGATTCCAGAGGCGGAGATTCTCGAGTCCCCGCCTCTCGATACAAAGACGGCCTTGGACCCGTCTCCCGCTTATCCTTTCGCGGTGGATGCCGCCAAAAGCCGGTGAAACGGCGGTTCCGCCATTGGTTTTGGATCGCGCTTCTCCTGTATTTTCTGCTGCTTCTCGGGATCGGCGCGTTCGCGCTTTCTTCCCTCTCCCGTTTTTTGACCCGGTATGAAGCCGCGGCGCCCGCCCCGGCCGTCGATCGGTATCTTACCCTGCTCCGGACGGGCGATTTTGATACCATCTATGCGGAATCCGGCTTCGAACCGACCGTTTTCACAGGGAAAGCGGACTATATCGCTTATCTGCGGGAGCTATACCGGGAACCCGAAAACCTGCACACGGTGGAAAAGGCGTCAGACGCGGGAGAGCAGAAACAGTATATCGTATACCGGGGGACGAACGGGTGAGCCTGCTCTACCTCGACCCTGCCCCGGAGGGCTGCGATGTCGCGTGGCGCGCTCACACCGAGCTGCGCTACCTGGAACCGTATACCTACCACCGTGTCCCCCAGCTGCATCTGTCGGTCAACGGTGTGGATATCGCTTCATCCGGGCTGACCGGCGAAGAGGTACGGACGGAATACTATGCCGGTATCGATGACCATGCCGTGGCTCCCTCGCTGCTGCGCTACCGGGTGGAAGGGCTGCTGGTTCCGCCCGATGCCCAGGCCTTCACCGACCGCGGCGTCGCGGTACCCCTGCTGCCCGATCCGGACGAAGCCCGCGCCTTTACGGCACGCGGCGGGATCTCGCCGGGGGAAGAGCCGGAGATGCTCGCGCTGGCTGAAAAGACCGCGAAAGCCTATTCCGAATTTTTGAGCAAGGACGCGGCCAAACGGGATATACTCGCCCATATCTACAAAGGCTCCCATTTCTATGACGCCGTTGCGGGCTTCGACAACTACTGGTACGGCACCCATTCCTCCCATAGCTTCGAAAATTTCCGGCTGTACAATCTCAGAAGCTATTCTCCAGACGATTTCACGGTCGAGGCCAGCTTCGACTATGTCGTACAGTACTACAGGACCCGGAAATACCCCACCCACTATACCATGACCTTCCTGCGCATCGACGGCCGCTGGCAGTTGACCGATCTGCAGGCCGACGACAATACACAGGGCGGCACCACAGACCAAGCCACATAGAGCCCAAGCCTCCTCGGGACTCCCGAGGAGGCTTTTTTGCGGCAGAATCCGGTTGTTTTTTGTCCCCTGGCTGTATATAATAAAACACATACGCCGTTACACCACGATCCGGGCCGGACAAGGGGGATATGTATGAAGGAAGGCACCGTGCGCATGCGGGGACATGCGGATGAAGTGATGAACCGTCCGGTGACGGCCGCCGTAATCGTGGCGGCTGGCGCTTCTACCCGGATGGGGGTCCCCAAGCAGCTCATTCCCCTGCGGGGGATTCCGGCCATCGCGTATACCTTGTCCGCCTTCGAACAGGCGGCGTCGATCGACGAAATCCTCCTGGTGGCCCGGCAGGAGCACATGCTGCAATATTACGACATCGTCAAAAGCTACGGCATCGGGAAACTGACCCAGATCATCCCGGGCGGGAGCAGCCGGCAGGAATCGGCCGCCAGAGGGGTTTATGCCTGCCACGACGACACCGCCTTTTTCGCCGTCCATGACGGGGCCAGGCCGCTGATCCGGCCGGAGATCATCGACGCCGTGGCCGCCGCCGCGTATCGGGACGGCGCCGCCACGGCCGCCGTGCGGGTGAAGGATACGGTCAAGGTATCGAACGACGGCGGGTTTATAGCGGGGACCCCCGATCGCCGCTATCTCTGGAACGTCCAGACACCGCAGATTTTCGAGAGGCGGCTGTATCTGGACGCCCTCAAACGCGCCGTACAGGAAGGCCGGGACTATACCGACGACTGCCAGCTGGCCGAGGCGGCGGGCTATCCCGTCCGTCTGGTCGAATCGGATTACGGGAATATCAAAATTACGACGCCCGAGGATGTAAGCGTGGCGGAAAGCCTTCTGCGCAGGCGGGCGGATATGCAAAACGGGACGGAGGCGGAAAATGGGTATGCGGATAGGACACGGCTATGACGTACATCGTCTGGCGAAAGGACGACGGCTGATCCTGGGCGGGACGGTGATCCCGTATGAGAAAGGGCTCCTCGGCCATTCGGACGCCGACGTTCTGGCGCACGCGGCCGCTGACGCTCTTCTCGGCGCGGCGGCGCTCGGGGACATCGGTGCTCTCTTCCCTGATTCTGACCCGCAGTATCGGGGCGCAGACAGCCTCTGGCTGCTCTCGCAGGTCGCGGACCGCGTCCGGCAGGCCGGCTATGCCGTTTCCAATCTGGATGCGACGGTTTTGGCCCAGGCCCCACGCTCGCTCCTATATCCAACAGATGCGGGAGCGTCTGGCGGCGGCCTGCGGTGTAGAGCCCGGGCAGGTCAGCGTCAAGGCGACGACCGAGGAGGGCCTCGGCTTCACCGGCACGCGCGAGGGCATCGCCGCGCACGCGGTCTGCCTGCTGGAACCGCTGCCTTTGGGAGACGATTCTGATCCGGACGAGATGATATAGTTTAAAAACCACGCTAAAGCTCGGGGCCTCGGGCCTTGCTGTATGAACCCTTGGTTCGGGTGACCACGCCCCTGCCGGCTTTCCTCAAAGAAAGCCGGCCGGCAAACTGGGGTTCAAGGGGGTGATTCCCCTTGGCGCTTCTTTTTTTGCATCCTTTCTCCGCGCGGAGAAAGGATGTGGCCGCGCAGGGGGATATCCTTTTGGTGGGATGGCGGTTTTTATGCGCGGACATACCGCCGCAAAGGTCTGGCCTGCGGGCCACCCCTTTCTTTACGGAAAGAAAAGGCAAAAAAGAACCGTCAGGGGCTTTGCCCCCTGAATCCCCGGGTGGTTTTTTCGATGTTCTTTTTAGGAACATCGACTCACACCTCATAGCCCAAACCACCCTCCATACAATATAGGGTTGCGGCCTCGGGTTCGGGTGGGTACTATTCTATAACCAGGCCACATCCCGGGTCTCACATACGAAAATACACAGCAACCGATGCAGGAGGTTTCGGACTTTGAAAAAACGTGTGTCCGCATCCCGAACCGAACAAATCCAGATCCTGATGCCTGAGCACATCAACGGAGCCGGCCGCTTATTCGGCGGCAAGCTGGTCGAATGGATCGACGTTGTGGCGAGCGTGGCCGCCCGGCGCCATTCCGGCTGCAACGTCATCACGGCGGCGATCGATAATCTGCAGTTCAAGGCGGGGGCCTACGTCAACGACACCCTGGTGCTGATCGGACGAGTCACCCATGTGGGGCATACGTCGATGGAGGTCCGGGTCGACACGTATGTCGAAAGCCTGAACGGTACCCGTTCGGTAGTCAACCGCGCCTACCTTGTGCTGGTGGCGCTGGACGAACAGGGGCACCCCACGCCGGTGCCGGGCCTGCTGCTGGAAACGGAAAGCGAGTGGGCGGAATGGGAGGCGGGCGAACGGCGGCAGGAGCTGCGCAAAACCCGCCGGCAGGAAGGGTATTGAGGCGGCCCTGCCCCCCCGCAGGCCTTCTTGCGAGGGGATGAGCCGATTTTTCCGCAAAACAGTCAGTCATGACCACGCCCAAAGGAGGTGGCATGGATGATGGCCTTTGGTTGCCTCGCTAATGCAACCCCCCTCATCGGCCCGAAGCGGCGGATGAGGGGTGTTTTACCGTTCCACGGCTTTTTCCATAATAAAATCGTCCATCACATACCCTTCCCCGATATCGGTCACCTGTTCCCGAACCTTCCGGAATCCCATGGCGAGATAGGCGGCGATGGAACCGGCATTTTCCCGGTTGACGGTCAGGTACAGCGCCACGAGCCCTGCTCGCGGCACAGCCGGTTCAGCCCGTCCACCGTCCGGCGTGCCAATCCCCGCCGGCGGAACCGTTTGCGGACATACAGCTTGCTCAAAACAGCCGTCCCTCCTCCGTACGATACGCCGCGTATCCGGCCGGTTCATCTCCGACAGTGATCAGGCGGTACTGATATCCTTCGGAAAGCTGGAGAGTGATCGCCTCCTCCGACTGGAAGCGATCCACCATATAGGTGATCTGCCCAGGGGTGAGAAGCCCCTGTAATGCTTTCGCCCCATATCTCTTTGGCCAGCGCCGCCACCTCGCGCACCTGCTCCGGCGCGGACACCGGCACCCATTCGACCGTTTCACGGCTCATATCTGTCACCCTTATCTCCAGCAGAATCGATAGGTACAGTATACCACACCCCACCGTCCGATGCAACGAGGCGGAACGCCTTCACAGCACCATGACGAGGGTCCCCGCCGTGATGAGCACGCTGCCGATGAGCATTTTGAGGCTGAATTCCTCGTGCAGAAAAACGAAGGCGAGGATCAGGGTGATGACCACGCTCATTTTATCGATGGGCACCACCTTTGGACACGCTGCCGAGCTGGATGGCGCGGTAATAGCACAGCCAGGATGCGCCCGTCGCCAGCCCCGAAAGCACCAGAAAAACCAGGCTGCGCTGGGTGATCTGTCCCAGCCCCCGCCTGGGCGCCGGTGGCAAAAACCATCACCCAGGCCATGACCAGCACCACCAGGGTGCGGATGGCCGTGGCCAGGTTGGAATTGACATTGTCGATCCCCACCTTGGCGAGAATCGACGTCAGCGCGGCGAATACCGCCGACAGCACCGCAAACACCAGCCACATAGACCGTTTCCTCACTTTTCTCCATCATCCGTCTCCCCTGCCCATCTTGTTTCCCGCCGCCGCTTTCGGATATCCATCCCAATCCACACGACGGCAAGCGCCAGCCCCACTGCGGAGAGGGCCGCCCCGGCCTTCAGCCCCTTCGGGCGGAATACCAACCGGAAACTATGCTCTCCCGCCGTAACCGGTACTGCTAAAAACGCACCAAAAGCGGTTTCCGCCTTCACGGCCTTCCCGTCCAGCTCTGCCGACCAGCCGCTGTCCATCGGAATGGTGGTGAAGAGCAGCCCGTCCCGCGGTGCCGCGATCCGGCCGGTCACGGCGGTATCCGTCACCGTGAGGCTGTCCGCCCCGCCCTGCCTCAGCCCGTCCGTCAGAGCCTCGAACGCCTCTTCATCGAAGCCCGCGGCCAGGGGGCGGCTATCCATTTCTCTGCCCCGTCACATAAAAGGAAACCTCCACCTTTCCGGCCGGCTGCCGGCCGAGCTCGATGACGCCGGTGACGAGCCGGTCGTCGTATACATTGAGACGTTTTCCCCGGAGGTATACCGCCGTATTTTCATACAGATTGTTCTTTACATACAGCAGCACATCCTGTTCCTTCGGGTTGTCGATGGTAAAGGTCAGGGTGCCCGTCCCGTCCAGGTTCATCCGCCCGTCCGCCTCGGAGATCCGGCCGGAGAAGGCGGCGGTAACCGGCAGGCTTTCAAAATATGGTACGTCCGCCGTCCCCCGCAAGCTGGTTGAACAGGGCGTTCTGCCGGGTAAAGGGGACCCCTCCTCCGGCAGTGCCGACAGGGCGGCGGTGTCCGCGAAATAAGCCAGGGGCAGCGCGTTTTCGTTCCGGTATACCTTGGTATCCCCCGATCCGGCGCCGGTATCCGCCATGCCGGGCCGGCGTTCCTCGGTGTCGAAAACATAGCGCACGCCCAGGATGGCATCGAGCGCGGAGGTAGCCCCGTAATAGCGCAGATACCGGTGATTGACGTAATTGGTCATTCCCAGCTCTCCCAGCAGCCGGAAGGCCCGTTGATTGACAGGGAGCTGTAATGGCTGACCGCGTGATACCCGACCGACATCCCGTCGTTAGAGTTGCGGGCGGTCGCATTCTCCACCCGGTAAAAGCCCTCCTCCTCCGCGACCGTATCGAGTGCCCCCAGAAGGGCCGCACCCCGCCGGCGGAAGGCGGCGTAGTCCTCCCGGTCCTGAAAGCCGAACTCCCCATCCAGTCCCCGGAGCATCTGCACCGCGCTGCCGGTGAGCTCGCCGCACAGGAGCAGGACCGTCAGCCCCGCCGCCAGGGGCCGCCATCCGGCGAAGCCGTGAACGGACTTCTTTCTTTCGCAGCTGGAGATAGGCAAAGACAAAAAGCGCATATCCCGTGAGCAGCAGGGCGCTGACCGCCCCGTCCCCGGCAAAGGGGAGGCCCGGAATGCAGGAGAGCAGGGCCGTCACCGCCGCCATGCAGGCGAACCCGAGCGCGGCCGTCCACGGCCGGAGGCCATCCGGCTTCGACAGCGTCCTGGCGGCGCATCCCGTGAATAGAAACACCACCGTAAAGCTGTACCGGGCCGGGAACCAGGTCGGGGGCTGGAACACATGCCAAGCCACGTCCAGATCATACAGCAGCATGGATAGGGCCAGCACGATAAGCAGTATCCCCACGCCGGCTTTTTCCCGCCGGGATATCTCCCGGTTGCAGAACCAAAGCGGCAGCAGGCCGGCCGTCAGCACACCGCAGTAGAGGTTCGGGCTCCCGGTGTGGGTTGCGGAATCGAAAGCACCGTAGGCCAGTTTTCCGGGCAGGGCAAGCGGGTCAGCCGCCGCCTGGAAGGTCAGGCTGAGGCCGTGGACCGTCTCGTAGCCGTTCCGCAGGGAAAAAGAAGGCGGGCAGCAGCACCACGGCGGCGATGCAGGCCGCCAGGGCGGCGCAGCCGAAAAAGGCGCTCATCCTCCCGAGCAGGCGCCGTCCCCCGCCGCTGTCCGAGAGGCACCAGACGAGATATACCAGGAACGAAAAGGCCCCCACCATATACGCGATATAGAAATTCGCGGCAAACAGCACCGCCAGAGCCAACACGAGGGGCAGGCAGCGCCGGACACGGGGAAAACCGGCGGGCATGTCGAACACCCGCCGGGCCGCCAGAATTACCAGCGGAAGCAGGATCACACCGTCCAGCCACATGATGTTGAAGCTGTATACCACGCTGTAGGCGGACAGGGCATACGCGGCTGAAAACCCGAGATTCCACACCCCTTTTATCCGGAAACGCCCGAAAAGATAGAAGGACATCGCCGCGCCCGACGCCGCGATCTTGAGGGTGAGAAGGCACAGGATCCCTTCGGTGAGCAGTTCGGGCGGAAACAGCAGCAGGATTGGGGTAAAGGGGCTGGACAGATAATACGCCCATATCCCCAGAAAATTCATGCCCATCCCCGAATCCCAGGTGAAGAGCAGGCTGTCCCCTCCCGGATCATCCGGGTAAACGCGGCGAAGTATTCGACATACTGGGACCCCATGTCGGTGATAAGGATGGAGGATTCCCCGAAAGGATAGAATCCGAACAAAACCATCGCGGCGGTCCACAGCAGGCCGCTGAGCAGGAAGGCCCCGCCGTATATAAGGCGGCCCGGCCCTTTCATGCTGCATCGTTTCCCTTCTTCCCTCATAGAATCAAGTGTAGTATAACAGAAACCGGGCTGCCCCTGCCAGCCCCTGTCCCGGGAAAATCCGTGTGATAATCTGTCAAATTGTGAAAGCCGGTCATTTACTTCGGAAGGCGGGTATGGTACAATAAGCCTGGCGTGGCCATATCCGGCCTCCGGCCGTCCCCTCATGAACGAGGGCGGCCGTTTCATTTCACCAATTGAGAAAGGCGGCGTTTTTATGGGCCTGTTCGGTTTCATCAAGGGACAATTCATCGAGGTGATCGAAGCGACGGATTTTTTCCAAGGACCTCATGGTGTTCCAGTTCCCGGTCGACAATCACGAAATCAAAATGGGTGCGCAGCTGACCGTGCGGGAAGGGCAGTGCGCCATCTTTGTGAACGAGGGCGTGATCGCCGACATCTACGGCCCCGGCCGCTATACCCCTTACGACCGAGAACATGCCGGTCATGACCAAGCTGAAAAGCTGGAAATACGGCTTCGACTCCCCTTTAAGGCGGAGGTGTTTTTTGTGAGCACCCGCCTGTTCACCGATCAGAAATGGGGACCCAGAAGCCTGTCCTCATGCGGGATAAGGAATTCGGCATGATCCGGATGTCCGCTTTCGGGGTGTTCGCCTTCCGGGTGGTCGCGCCCGAGGTGTTCATGCGGAGATTTTCGGCACCCTTTCGTCCTATTCCACCGCCGACATCACCGGATACCTGCGCCGTATCCTGGTGTCCGGCCTGTCCGACACCATTGGGGAATCGGGAATCGCGGCCATCGACATCGTCAACAGCTATGACGAGCTCGCCGCCGCCGCGAAAGAGAAGCTGGAACCCGCCTTCGCGCCCCTCGGCCTCTCCCCTGCAGAGCCTGGTCATCGAAAACATCTCCCTGCCCGAGGAGGTCGAAAAGGCCATTGACAAACGCACCACCATGGGGGCTGCTCGGCGATATGGGCGACTACACCCGCTATCAGGCCGCCGAGGCCATCCGGGATTTCGCTCAGAACGAGGGCGGCGGCATGGCTGGAATCGGCGTCGGCCTGGGAGCCGGCGCTCAGGTGGGTCAGGTGTTCGCTAGTGCGATGAACGCAAACACGGCGCCCGCCTCCCCCGTCGCTCCGGCGGGCACCACCTGCGCCCTCTGCGGCGCCGATGTGCCCGCGGGTGCCAAATTCTGTCCGGCATGCGGGAAGAATCCCCGTCCGTCCGGGCGGGTCTGTCCGGGCTGCGGCGTCCGTGCCCGCCGACGGCAAATTCTGTCCGGCATGCGGAAAGCCGCTGGCCTGCGCCAAATGCGGCGCACCCCTGGCCGGAGGAAAATTCTGCCCCTCCTGCGGGCGAAGCGCAGGAGTAACCCGCGGCAAGCGCAGGAGTGACCGCGGCGAAGCGCAGGAGTGACCGCGGCGAAGCGCGCGATTCATTACAGAGCCCAATTGAGGGTATCGGGAGGCGGACAAACATATGGCGAAACACAGGAAAACGCGCGGCGGATCGCGGCGGAGGGCTTTCCCTGCCAGGGTTGCGGCAGCCAGATGACCTTCGAGCCGGAAAGCCAGTCGATGTGCTGCATCCACTGCGGGAACCGGGAACCGGTCCCCGCCGACATGCTCGAGTCCCCGGAGTATCTCTATGACCCGCAAACCGATTCCTACACCGCGCCCGACTGGGAGGCTGTCGGCACCGGACGGTCCGCTGCCAGGGCTGTGGGGCCGGGCAGTGGTCCCTCCTCATCCATGACGGTGCAGTGCCCTTCTGCGGCAGTGAATACGTCGTGGATGTCGGTGACATCGGGGCGGGTATCCTGCCCGAAACCATGATGCCCTTCCGGGTTGCCGAAAAGACGGCGCTCGACCGCTTCCGCGCCTGGGCGAAAAAACGCTTCTGGGCTCCCCGGGCCTTTAAAAAGACCGCCCATAAAACCGGCGGTATGCAGGGGATCTACCTCCCTTTTGGACCTATGACGCCGATCTTTTTACCTCCTATACCGGCCAGGGCGGCCGCGACCGGACCGAGGTGCGCACCCGCCGTGTCAACGGCAAAACCGAAACCTATACCGTCACCGTGACCGACTGGTTCCCCATTTCGGGCGACGATACCCTGCATTTCGACGATGAGGCCGTCTGCGCCACCCGCAAGGTGGATCTGTCCCAGCTCCGCAGCCTCGGCGCGTTCAGCATGAAAGTACTCGCCCGCTACAACCCCGCCTATCTGGCCGGCTTTGCCGCCGAACGGTATGACGTGGGGTAGGGGAGGGCTTCGCGGAAGCCTCCCCCGGCATGCAGAACCGGATGGAATCGCATATCCGGCAAAGCCGCGGTTACGACCACTACCGGAGCATGCGGTATGACCACCGGTTTTCGGATGTCCGGTTCAAGCATATCCTGCTGCCGGTCTGGCTGTCCTCCTACACCTACCGCGGGAAAATCTACCGGTTCATGGTCAACGGCGAGACAGGCAGGGTCGCGGGCAAGGCCCCGGTCAGCCCGCTCAAGGTCCTGCTCGCCTGCCTGCTCGCGGCGGGAGCGGTGGCTCTGATCGCGCTGCTCGTGTATTTTTTACGGCAATTCATAAATCGGGCAAGATTGCCCGGGATGCTTCATTTATTTACGTTAACAGAGGAGGGACCGGTATGAAACAACGCAAGGGACTCCTTATTTTTGGCGGGATCGTGGCCGTGCTCGTCTTGACTTGCGGGATATATCTGTTTGCCGGCACCCAAAGAACGGAGTCCCTCATGTGGAACCACCTGACAGAGAGAGGGCTCACCGCAGGGGGGATATTCAAAGCCTGGATGTAAAACACTCTTTCCTCAATGCGATCTTGCATGGTAGGGAATGGATGGTTCATGTCCGGTATGCCGACGAACCCGACTCCATTTACATTTACACCGCTGAAAGTGGGCGGATTCAGGCCGCCGGGGTTGCCGGAAGCACCGACAAGGACGATTTAAAGCATGTGGAGTGACGGCCGCACGCTAGCCTTGTCCCCGGATGGGGAGCCTCGCCGGATTGCCTATCATTTTATTAAAGGATTTCGAAGGACATGACCTCATTATCGGTACAAAACATCGGCAAATACTTCGGGAACAGCGTCTGTTCGACGGTGTGACCTTTGATATCGGGGACCGGGACAAGATCGGCCTGGTCGGGGCCAACGGCTGCGGCAAGACCACCCCTGTTCCGTATCCTGACCGGTGCGCTTTCCCCGACTCGGCGGTATCGTCCGGGCGAAATCGACCCGGCTCGGCTATCTTGAGCAGCACGCCTGTTCGGATGGGGACCGTACCCTGCTCGACGAGGTGCTGCTCGTGTTCGCCCCCGTCATGGCGATGGAAGCCGAACTGCGCGACATCACGGAACGCCTGGCCGGCCCGGACAGCGGCGACGACGCTCATCGAGCGGCAGCATCTGCTGCGGGAACGGTACGAGGACGCGGGAGGGCTGACCTATCTCAGCCGTGCCAGGGCCGCCCTGCTCGGCCTGGGCTTCGACGAACCTGCCCTGTCCCAGCCGGTCTCTTCCCTCAGCGGCGGGCAGCGCCCAAGGCCGCGATGGCCAGGCTCCTCCTGTCGGACGCCAATCTCCTCCTTCTCGACGAGCCGACCAACCATCTGGACATTCCGTCGGTCGAATGGCTCGAGGAGTTCCTGCGCGCCTATCCCGGGGCGGTGGTGGTGATTTCCACGACCGCTATTTCCTCGACAAGGTCACCGGCCGCACCCTCGAACTGTCGGGAGGCCGGCTGTATCAGACGAACGGCAATTATTCGGCTCACCGCGACGCCAGGGACAAGGACCGGGAGGTCGCGGAAAAGCATTTCAAGACCGCCAGCCGGGAAATCCGGAAACTGGAGGACAACATCGCCCTGCTCAAGCAATGGAACCGGGAAAATCCATCCGGCGGCCGAAAGCCGCGAAAAACGGCTGGAGCGGATGAAGGCGGCGCTCGAGGTTCCCGAATCCGAGGCCGACACCATCCATTTCGATTTCACCGCCGCCATGACGAGCGGCAACGAGGTGCTCGTGACCGATTCCCTGAAAATGGGGTTTGAAAACCGCCCGCTGTTCGACAACGTCTCTTTTCAGGTGCGGCGGGGGAACGGGTATTCCTCCTCGGTCCCAACGGCTGCGGCAAGACCACTCTGCTGCGCATCCTGAACGGCCAGCTTGCTCCGCTGAAAGGGACGGTCCGTCTGGGCGCCAAGGTCACGATTGATATTATGACCAGACACAGGAGCGCCTGGACATGAAAAAATCCGCCCTGGAGCAGCTCTCCGACGCCTATCCGTCCCTGTCCGGGACCGAGCTGCGCTGCGCCCCTGGCGGCCTTTTGTTCCGGGGACGACGATTCAAGCCCGCCGCCCTCCTGAGCGGCGGAGAACGCGCCCGCCTCCTCCTGCTCACCCTCATGCTGGCAAGGGACAACCTTCTGCTTCTCGACGAACCTACCAACCATTTGGATATCGCGTCGAGGGAGGCACTCGAGGAGGCGTTGTCCGGGTATGACGGCACCCTGTTCATCGTCTCGCACGACCGGTATTTCATCAACCGGATGGCCACCCGCGTCCTCCGCCTGACCGGGGAGGGCTGCGTGTCGGTCAACGGCAACTACGACGACTATGCACAGCGGTTCGCCCCTCCCGCCCAAACGAAACAGCCCCGGCCGAAAACCGGCCAGGGAGAACACGTACAAAGCTCCGCAAGGAACAAGAATCCCTCCGCCGCAAAGCGGCTGCCCGCGTGCGCCGTGCGGAAGAGGCCGTCGCCGCGCTCGAGGCCGCGGTCGCGGCCCTCCACACACAGCTTGAACAGCCGGAGGTCGCTGCCGATTACGAGCGCCTTCTCGCCGTCACGGCCGAGCTGAACGCTACCCAGAGGCGGCTGGACGAGCAGATGGCGGAATGGGAAGCCGCCCTTTCGGAGATGGAACGCTGGGACGCCGCGGCGTCCGGATAAAGAAAAGGTGACATCTATGGGAAACCCGGAGGCTGTTTTTTCAATACCCCTGCGCGACCAGGTCGGCATCCTGGCACTGGGCTTCGGTGCGATTTTCTCCCTGATGCAGTGTTTTTCGGGTATAAGCTCCGCAAGCTCTGGATCGCCTGCGCTAGCTTTTTCATCGGTTTCGGCGCGGGCGCGCTTCTCAGCGCCTTTCTGCTGCCTGCAAACCGGTATACGCTTCTCCTGGTGGTCCTCATCGGCCTGGCGGCAGGGGCCTGCTGGCGCTGACAGCGGTGAAGCTGTACCATGCCGGCATCTTCCTCTACGCGTTTTTCATCGTGTTTACGACGGTCGCGGGCCTGTTTCCGGACAAGCTTGTCGTGGCTGGGCCTGCTGATCGGTCTCGCCGCCGGGATCGCGGCGGGGATCCCTCACCCTGCGCTTTTTACGCCTTTGTCATCTGCACCACCGCCATCGGCGGGGGCCTGTCGGGCGCTCAGCAGCTGCTGAGCCTGTTCGGGGTTTCCTCCCTGCCCGTCATCCTGGGGTGGGCACGGCGGCGGCGCCCTTGGGCTTATCACGCAGTTCATTCTGAATCCCCGGTATCCCGAGCGCGGCGCCGGCGGGAGGCCGGCGTGAATGGGGGTATCCGTCCGGTCAGGGCTTTTCTGTGCTTCAGCCTCGGCGATGCTCTCCCGCACCATGTCCCGGATCATCCGGTCGATATCGGTTCCTTCCCGGGCGGCGATGGCGGCGATCTTCGCATAGACGTCCTCGTCGATTTCCAGATCCACGGTGTCTTCATGACTCATAGCGCACCCGCCTTTCCGTAAAGTGGTCGTTTTATCTTGAAACCAGTATAAGTCTTTTAAATATCTTTGTCAACACAATTAAGCGATTTTATATATACTTGTGAAAGAAGGTCACACTATGCGCTTAAAAGAACTGCGGAAGAGAAACGACTCACTCAGAAGGAGTTGGCCAAAGCCCTTTGGTTTGAAACGGACCAGAATCGCGGCTTACGAAACCGGCGTCAACAATCCCGAATACGCCGTCCTGCTGCGGCTGGCCGACTATTTCCATGTGACGCTCGATTATCTCACCGGCCGGTCGGATACGCCCGAGGTGACGCTGACCGAAGAGGAAAACCAAATCCTCCTGCTCCTGCGCCGCCTGTCGCCCGGGGAGCGGGCCGCGCTGCTGCGCCTTCTGGAGGCGACGCTGGAGCGGCAGTCGCGATAAGCCGCAATCGCCCCGGGGCCGCAGCTCCGTTTTATATGAACGTTGGTTGAGGTGTTCAGGTTGCCGCCGATTTTCATGGGGAGAAAATCGGCCAGCAATCTGGGGACCAGGGCGAAGCCCCTGGCGTTTTTTGCGTCCTTTCTCCACGCGGAGAAAGGACGTGGCCGCGCATTGATATCCCTTTTCGTTAGGACAACGTTTTATATGCGCGGACAAACCCAACACGCCCCGCAAAAATGGGTCTGGCCTGCGGGCCACCCCCTTTCTTAACGACAAGAAGGCCGGGTCGAACGCCGTCGAAATCATACGTGGCTCTGCCCCGGCCCTCGCAAATGCTTCCGCATTTGCCCGAGGCTAATCGAGTAGGAACAGGGAAAGAAGCGTCAGCCTGGACCACGCAGGTATTTTGATTTTTAGGGCCATTGTGGGATACCACAATGGCGGGTGACCGGCCACAGTGCCCGCTTATATAGAGAGCCCTTCAGGGGCCGATCCGGAGTTCTTTTTTTAGGAAAGCCTCCCCAACGCGGACTTCTGAAACACCCTCTATACAAAAGGGCGACGGCCCCGGGGATTTACATGGCCACCATTCTACGCTATCACATAAAAGCGGGGCGGACAGGATTTTGTCTGCCCCTGCTTTTGTCTATACGCCGGATCCATCGTGCCCCGGTAGGAGGCACCCTACCCCGAACCTTGTGCATATCGAGCTGGGCCATGACCAGGCCGTAATAGATGCCCTTTTTCCGCATCAGCTCGTTGTGGGATCCCACCTCGGCGATGCGGTGCTTGTCGATGACGACGATCCGGTCTGCTTCCCGGAGGGTGGAAAGCCGGTGGGCGATGGCAAAGGTGGTCCGCCCTTTGATCAGGCGACCCAGCGCCTCCTGGATCTGGTACTCGGTCTCGGTGTCCAGGCTGCTGGTGGCTTCGTCCAGGATCAGCAGCCGCGGATCATGCAGGATGGCCCGTGCAATGGCGATCCGCTGCCGTTCCCCGCCCGACAGGGTGTAGCCCTTCCCCTACATAGGTGTCGTAGCCGTCCGGCAGCTTGGTAATGAACTCATGTGCGTTGGCCATTTTAGCGGCTTCGATCACCCGCCGCTCGTCGGCATCCGGGCTGGCATAGCGGATGTTGTCGAAAACAGTGCCGGAAAACAGGAAGGTTTCCTGCAGCACCACGCCGATCTGGCTGTGCAGGCTCCGCTTCGACATGTCGGAGAGGGGCCTCCCGTCGATCCGGATCTGTCCCCATCGACGTTATACAGCCGCATGAGCAGGTTGATCACAGTGGATTTGCCGGCCCCGGAGGGACCCACCAGGCCGATCATCTCCCCTTTTTCACCGACAGGTCCAACCCTTCCAGAACCGGTTCATAGGATTTGTAGCCGAAGCTCACCCCTCGAATTCCACATCCCCGCCGATCTCATGCTCCTCGCTGTCCGGCTGGTCCCGGATATCCGGCTCTTCATCCAGAATGTCATAGAGCCGTTCCAGGAATTGACCAGCCACACCAGCATCCGGGGCAGCCGCGATACATACCCGAGCGGGCCGTACAGCATCCCGGCGTAGGCCAGAACTGGACGAGCTGGCCGGTGTCATGGTGCCGTCTAGAACATGGACGCCGCCGAAATACATTACGAAATACGTTCCGGCGGTCATGAGGATGGTCACGAAGGGATACAGGGTCGCCCAGAAAATCTCGTTGCGCCGCTGGATCTGCATCAGCCGCCCGGCGGCCTCGGAAACGATCTGTTTCCCGTTTCTCCTGGCCGAAGGATTTCACCACCCGGATACCGAGATCACGTCCTGCAGCCGGTCGTTGAGACGGTCGTCCACGATCCACTGCTGCCGGAAGATGCGGTGCTCCTTGCGGTGAAAGAGCCGGACCAGCAGCATGGCAGCCGGCGCCAACGCCACGGCCAGCAGGGCCATTCTCCAGTTCATGATCAGCATCAGGATCAAGGCACCCGCCATGGTAAAGAGATTCGTAAACATCTGGGCCATGGTCTGCTGCATGAATTCCCGCACCCGGTTGGTATCTTCCACCGTACGGTTCATCAGTTCCCGGCCTGCCGGACGTTCAGGAAGGACAGGGAGAGCTGGTTGATCTTGTCGAAGACCCTGGCCCGCAGATCCCGGCTGACCCGGGTGCCCAGGTGGTTGCTCCACAGGGTGTTGGTGATATTCAACGTGATGCCCGCCAGCGTCAGCGCCAGCATGATACCGAAAAAGCGGGGCCACATCCTCCAATGTACCAGAGGCGGGACGCAGGACATTGTCGATGAAATCCCGCTGATGAACTGGATACCGACATTGATGACGGCCACCACGCCGGTCAGCAGGGTCAGCAGGAGCAGCGGCAGGGTATACCGGCTGCAAAGATCCCAATAGTGCCGCAGCCCGAGGCTGCGGCCACCGTCGCATTTCGGACACAGGGACGCGCCGGGCAAACGCGGCCGCACCTTTCGCAGTGGAGCTCCCGCTCCCGGCTCTCCACCTGCCGGTCGATCCCGGCGGCAAACTGCGTGGCGCGCCCTTCGCGACATAGGAAATCCGCACCATATGCCGCATGGTGAAGCGGCAGAGGAACCGTTCCTCCCCATCCTGCCGGGAGAGCAGCAGCCCGCTGTCCACCTGGGGCGAGCAGACGATTTCCGTTCCCTGCCGCAGCGGGATGTCCCGCAGGATCCGGCCCCTTCGAGTACGAACAGCCGTTCCCGCGTCACGGCCAAGTATCCATCCCGGAGGAACCGCCCTTCGGCCGTCAGGTCATAGGGCACACAGTACCGCACCTCCTCCGGCACGATGCCCGGAAGCGTTTCGCCCAAACGGGCAGGGCATATTGCAGCTTCATGGAACCACCCCTATTCATTGAGGTTGTTTGTACATGCATGGACTGCCGTCCCGTCCATCCCGGGGCCGCAGGCCCTTTTTGTATTGGCGGGTTCGGGTGGCGGCGTCCGAGTCGATTTTCCTTAAAAGAACTCTGGACCGGCCCCTGAAGGGCTCTCTATACTGGCGGGCACTGGGGCCTGGGTCACCCGCCATTGTGGTGTCCCACAATGGCCCTAAAAAATCAAAATCGCCCGGGATTCCAAGGGGGATTCCCCCTCACGCCTTTTGCCTTCTTTCTTCGTGTGAAGAAAAAGAAGGTGGCCCCTCAGGCCAGACTATGTTGCGGTATGTCCGCGCATACCATGCAGCATCCTGCCGAAAAGGATGTTGAATGTGCGGCCAATCCTTTCTCCGCGTGGAGAAAGGATACAAAGAGACGCCGAGGGCTTTGCCCCCAGACCCCCAGGTAATTGACCGGTTTTCTATTCAGGAAAACCGGCATTGCCGTTTTTTCCTGAACCGACGCCCATACAGTAAGGGGGCCCGAGGCCCCGGGGACCGGTTGGGCGCGGGACTGAAAAAAAAATCAGTAACCCAACCCAGGGGCCGCGGCCCCTTTTTTATAGGCGGGGTCAGGTGTCGGCCTGCCCGCCGGCTTTCCTGAAAAGAAAGCCGGCAAGCTGCCCCGGGGCTCCAAGGGGATTTCCCCTTGGCACGTCTTTGCCTTCTTTCTTCGTGCGAAGAAAGAAGGTGGCCCGCAGGCCAGAGATGAAAATAGACGGATATGCGGGAATTGCGATGGTCACTAGCCGTCCCATCCCCGGAAATTTGGGCGGCCGTTTTCCTTCCGCCGTGTCTCTTCCTACACAAACAGATCCAGCATCTTCAGTTCCCGGGCGGACATCCGGCCGAGCTCCGGGATTTCAAAGCGATTGCCGTCCAGATCGGTGACGAGATACTGGTCCTTCCCGATGGCATAGACGCTCCCTGCCGCCCATCCGGACGGTAAACCGGCAGGCACCCCGGTCGGTCTCGGTATCCCAGTAGGAAAAGCCGTTCTCCTCTTTGATGCTATGGATTTTCTGGATCACCGGGGTAAAATACCGCAGGGCCATCTGCTCCTCCAGCATGGCCCGCGTCTCCCCGGCAGGCGGCGGATGTCCTCGATCAGGCCGATCTCTTTTCCGTCCGCCTCCGGTTCCCGGATGGAAATGTAGCGGTCCGGATCGGAAAAGGGGAAACAGCGGTGGACCGATATCCGGGGATATTCCTTAACCGTGCCGTTCGGCGCGGTAAAGGCCATCCGCACGAATCCGCCGCCGGTCCTCTCGAAAAACCGCGTTGTCCGGGGTGATGGCCCGGACGGCGATCATATCCGCCACCGCTTTCTTTTCCTGCTCCAGTATGTCGGTTTCAGGGCACATGGCGGCCCCTCCTTTCACCTTCCAGTTTCTTTGTCAAATACCTTTGACAGATATAAGATCAAATCGTCGTCATTGCGGCAAATGGCGTAAGGCTCGCAGACGGCGTCCCGGTACCATACCCCCGAACCGTCCGGAAGATACCCCCGTTTGGCATATAGCCGCTGTGCGCCGCCGTACCCGCTGTGCAGGCCGACGCCCAGGCAGACGGCCGGGCCGTATGCCCGGACGAGCTGCTCCGCCACGTCCATAAGGCGGGTGCCGATCCCGTTTTTGCGGTATTTTTCCAGCACGCCGAAATCCACGATCTCCGGGATGCCCGTACCGGCAAAAGGGCCCTGTCCCGCTTCCCGGTACACATGGATATAGCCCGCCACCGCCCCATGATATACCGCCACCAGCGCGACGGAGCGGTTTTCGGCCTGATCACGCAGCCGCATATCGTACTTTTCCACGGAAACGGCATCCCCCCTTGCCGTTTCTTCCCGAACGATCGTCCGACATCCCCGGGCTCCATATACCGGATGAGAAGCCCGGCATCCTCAAAATAGACCATATTCGGCTTCCATCCCTATTCGATCCCCGCATGGCGAGGGCCTTGGTCTGCAATTGCAGCAGTTTGTAGTACACACCCCGCTTCTCCAGCAGCTCGGCGTGCGTGCCGCTTTCCACCAGCTCGCCGTTATCCAGCACGATCAGATGATCCGCACTACGCAGGGTGAGAGGCGGTGGGCGATAGAGATGGTGGTCCGCCCTGGACGAGCTCGTCCAGGGAATCCTGGATGGCCCGCTCGGTCTCGGTGTCCACTGAGGCGGTCGCCTCGTCGAGCACCAGGATCTGCGGGTCGGCCAAAATGGCCCGGGCGATAGACAGGCGCTGCCGCTCGCCGCCCGACAGCTCCCGCCGCCGGAGCCGATGACGGTATCGTAGCCGTGCGGCAGGCGGCAGATGAAGCCATGGGCGCTCGCCGCCACCGCGGCCCGCACGATCTCCTCACGGGTGGCGTCCGCCGCGCGTAGGCAATGTTTTCCGACACCGTGCCCATAAAAATATAGGTCTCCTGGCTGACCATGGCCACCGCCCCCCGCAGTGAGGAAAACGCGAGATCCCGCACGTCGATGCCGTCCAGCCGTACCTCCCTCGTCGGGATCATACAGCCGGGAGATCAGGTTGACCAGGGTGGATTTCCCTGCCCCGGATTTGCCGACGATACCCAGCATCTCCCCCGGCTTCACCTCAAAGGAGACGTTCTTGAGCACCGGCTTATTCGGCTCGTAGCTGAATGAAACGCCGTCCAGCCGGACACCGCCCCGGAGCTCGACCCGCTTTGCGTCGGGCTTTTCCGCGATATCGGGGACCGCGTCGATGATCTCGAACACCCGCTGGCGGCGTTCATGCTGCTCGACCACCAGCGGAACACGTCGGAGAAGAAGATCATCGGCCCCTGCATCATGACCAGGTAGTTGATGAAGGTAATCAGCTTGCCGTAGGTGAAGTCCCCGGCCCCGCCAGGATGATCAGCGCCCCTACGCCCCACACCAGCAGGGTGGGGATGTCCCGGGCCAAGGCATAGGCGATGTCGAACCGGCTGCCGTACCGCACCGCCTTCATCTCGGCCTCCCGCAGCTCTCATTGACCTTGTGGAACCGCCGGTTCTCGTTTTCCTCCTGGCCGAAGGCCCGGACCACCCTGGCGCCGGTCAGGTTGTCGTTGAGCAGGGAATAGAGAGCGGACCGTCCGGGAGCGGCGGCCGTGGGCGTGCCAATACCGGGGCAGGAGCAGGTAACTCACCCAGAACAGGGGCGGCAGCATAAACAGCGCCACCAGCGCCAGCCGCCAGTCCATCCGGAACATCAAGATCCCGGAAAACAGGAAGGTGAGGACATTGAAGAGGAAATACGGCATGCCATCGATAAAAACTGCATGACCTGCCGGGCGTCGCCGTTGACCCGCTGCATCAGGCTGCCGGTCTGCCGGCGGGTATAAAAGCCGATGGACAGCTTCTGCAGGGATTCAAAGACCTTTTCCTTCATTTTACAGACAATGCCCGGGACCATATAGGCGGTCATCCGCCCATGGAGGATCCCGGTCAGGTTCTGCAGCAGCTTGGCCGCCGCCGAGGTAAGCACCAGGAGCAGCAGGATCAGGGTAAAGTTGCCCGCCATCCCCAGAGAAGCCGCCAGCTCCTCGTCCCGCCCCAGGACCTGGTCGTACAGCACCGAGCCGCTCAGATAGGGCAGGAACGCGTTGAACAGGCCGGACAGGGCCACGCAGAGCAGCATGACCGCCACCCGGAGCTTATACTCCTTTGAAATACGCCAGGATCCGCATGAACACCGTATGCTTTTCCGAACATTTCGGACAGACCGCGCGGCCCCGGTCGGGATAGGGGCGCCCCGCATTTCGGGCAATATTCCGCCTCCGCCGATTCCCGCTCCGGCGGGAAGGGCTTGTCCTCGATAGCCGCCTCCAGCTTGCGGGTAAAGCGCTGCATCTCCCGCATTTTCGTCCCTGAAAACCGGCAGATCCAGGTTTCGGCCCCGTCCAGCTCCAGGGTGAGCAGCCCGCCCACTACTTGTTGAGGATCCGGGGCTTTCCCAGCCTGGGCAGGGACAGCTCGATCCATTCCCCGATCCCCTCCGGCTCCCGATGGCGGAAGGGCTGGGCTCCGGCATAGGCCATTTCTCCCGTCCGGTCGGACACGCCGAGCAACAGGGCGTCGGCGGTCAGAAACAGGTAAATGTTTCGGAGCTCCCCCTCCTTTGACATGTCGCAGCAGGCGGCGGCCCGCACACCGTCCGCCCTGATGCCCCGCTCGTCCAGCGCGTCCCGGACGCTGCGGGGTACCTGATCGCCATGGCTCCTCCATGGATATGACCCCCTTTTTGCTATATGCTTCATAGTGACGCCGGCCGGCACCCGCCGGGATCCCGGACGTTTTAGAAATCCGGCCAGGCGCGAACCCGCTGTGTGAAAACCCCTGTGTTTTGTCTTACACTCCCCTTCTAACAAAAACCGGCAGGCGTTTCCGTCACATACGAAAACGCCTGCCAGGCTCCGTATATGCAGGCCCCGAGGACCTGATTTGTAAAAAGATGAGCGGGCCTGTAAGCCGAGTTCTGTCGTGAACAGTCATCTATCTCGACCGCACGTTGCCGTACGGCTCTAGCCGCCCGTTGAAGCACATCGGGCCAATGTATCGCTTCGGTCGGCGTTGCTTCGGATAGGGTTTGCAGGGCCGCATGGTCTCCCATGCGCCGGTGAGCTCTTACCTCGCCTTTCCACCCTTACCGCGCCAGGCGCGGCGGTATCTCTCTGTTGCACTTTCCCTAGGGTCACCCCCGGCGGCCGTTAGCCGTTATCCCGCCCTGCGAAGCTCGGACTTTCCTCATGCCAAAAGGCACGCGGCTGCCCGGCCCGCTCATAGATTTCCATTGTAAAGGAAATCGGTTCGGTTGTCAATGTTCCTGAGGTTCAAGTTTCCGAAAATCCGTATCGGGGCCGTCTTCACACGGTTTCCCGCCGCTTGTTTTTGGAAAATAAAAAAACACATCTGATTTCCAGATGTGTCGAATACGGACAGCCGTTACACCCCGCAACGCATCGCGGAACGCCCTGCCGTGAACCACACCACTCCGGAAATATGACCGGTCCTCCTGCTCGTTCCCCGCAGCTTCTTCGTCATGTGGTTCCCCTTCTTTCAGTTTGGAATAGGTCTCATTTTATCACAACCTCACGGAATGTCAAGGGCATTTCGACAATTTTTTTGCCTATTTTCCCAAAAATCCATTTGATATTCCGTCCAGCTTTTTTCTCCATCATCACATGCGGCACATGCCCGTCCATGTGTTCCTCCCCGCAGACGCGGTAGCCCTGTTTTTCGTAGAAGCCCCGGGCGCGCGTCTGGGCGTCGAGCTGGGAAACAGAGGCGCCCAGTTCCGCCGCCTTCCGGCCCAGTTCCTCTACCATCCGGGCCCCAAGGCCGCACCCGCGGTAGGATTTCCGTACAGCCAGGCGGCCCAGCCCCATCACCCCGTCCCCCTTGGGATACAGGCGGCCGGCCGCGGCCGGATATCCGCCGTCGTACAGGACCAGGTGCCAGGTGTCGGGCCGCCGGTCCAGCTCGTCCAGCTCCTGCTCGAGCCGGTACCCTTGCTCGTCGCAGAACACCTCGATACGCACGGCATAGGCATCGGAGAGATCCTCCGTGCCATGGATAAAACGGGCTGTCCAATTCATATCAATGCCTCTTCCTTTCCGGATCATGGAACGCGGCCGCCCCGGTGTGGGCGGTTGACAGGCGGGGGCTGGTTGTGCTACACTGATTCGGTCGTCACACCGGCCGGCACAATCGTATAACCGCTTTCTCGAAGGCTATATTTTTCCTGTTTTCTGAGCACAAAACAGGAGGAATAGAGCCTTTTTTCGTGAATTTCTGTAAAGGATGTTGGAATATGGCCAGCCTGTCCGCCGCAAAATGGGGTCAAAAACGTGTCTTCCCCTGCTGATGAGCATGTCCCTCCCACCGGTCCTCTCCATGCTCGTCCAGTCGCTGTACAACATTGTGGACAGCATGTTCGTCGCAAAGGTCAGCGACAGCGCCTATCTGGCGGTCCTCTATGCCTTTCCGATCCAAAACTTTATCCTGTCCCTGGCCGTCGGCGCCGGCGTGGGGCTCAACTCCTACATTGCCCGGAAGCTCGGCGCGGGCGACCGGGACGAGGCGGACAGCGCCGTGACGCACGGCTTCCTCCTGGCCGGCGTCCATTCCCTGCTGTTTGTCCTGCTCGGCCTGTTTTCATCGAGCCCTTTTTCAGGCTGTTCACCGATTCGGCGGAAGTGCTCTCCCTCGGTGTCTCCTATACCCGCATCGTGGTGTTCCTCTCCTGCGGCACCATTTTCCATATCACGGTCGAGAAAATCTTTCAATCGGTCGGCCGGATGGTGTTCCCCATGCTGCTACAGGCCGCCGGCGCCGTCATCAACATCCTTCTCGATCCTATCCTCATTTTCGGGCTGTTCGGCTTCCCCGCCATGGGGGTGGAGGGGGCCGCGGTCGCCACCATCATCGGGCAGATGAGCGCCATGCTCCCTCGTTTTTGCTGTTCTTTTTCGGAAAATACGACGTCGGCCTCAAAATCCGGGGTTCCGGTTCTCTATGAAGACCGTCAGAAGCATCTACGCGGTGGCCATCCCCTCGACGGTGATGATGTCCATCGCCTCAGTGCTGGTAATGGGGCTCAACGCAATCCTGGGGCGGTTTTCCGAGTTTGCGGTGAGCGCCTTCGGGTCATACTACAAGCTCCAAACCTTTGTCTATATGCCCGCGAACGGCCTGGTACAAGGCATGCGGCCCATCCTCTCCTTCAATTACGGGGCAAAGAACCGCACGCGGGTGATGGGAACCCTTCGCTGTTCCCTGCTCGTGGTCTTCCTCATTATGGCGGCCGGCACTCTCTTGTTCATGGCCGCGCCTGCGGCGGTGCTCGGGCTTTTCAACGCCTCACCGGAGGTGCTCGGCATTGGAATACCCGCGCTGCGGATTCTGTGTACCAGCTTTATCGTTTCCTCTGTCGGAGTGGTATTCTCGGCCCTGTTCGAGTCGCTCGGCATGGGAAAGGAGAGCTTGGTCATCTCCCTGCTCCGCCAGTTCGCGATCACCCTGCCGCTGGCGTTTTTGCTGTCCATTCCGTTTGGGCTGACCGGGATCTGGATTGCCTTCCCCATCGCGGAAACCGCCGCGGCACTGGTTTCGCTGCTGCTCTTCCGCCGGGTGCGGAAGCGGGATGAGGTGCTGGGGAGGTGATATGCGGCGGTCGTACCGGCTAATTTGATCTCCTTTCTACTGTTTTTTTCATGGAAATTGAGCCTCCATTCGTCAGACCGCTTGTCTGCTCAGGATGGGCCATACAGGGGAAACGCACAGAACGCCGCGCAGTGCGCAGTATTACCCGATTGTCATCAAAGGACCACGGACCGGCACCCGACGCATGTTCCGACGTGCACCCGGTCATGATAACTGCAGTCCCTAGGTTTCTCTCATACAAATTCAATCAACTGTTTTTGGCGTTTACCAACGCTTTTTGCCCCATATGGCAAAGCTGTCCGCGGCGTCGCGTGCCCAAAATTGACATTATACAGAATCGGCAACGCACGGCTCCCTAGGATATCCAAATACACGCTCTTATATTCCTCATAATACCGCTCGTCCTGCGGTTTCCCGACAAGGATTCCGTTGATACCGTCAAACGCGCCCGTTTGTTCAATCGCCATCAGCTCTTTCCTGAGGATCTCTCAGGCGCCGGCTTTTCCTCACAGGTTTCAAGAAACAGGATTTTCCCTTGCCATTCCTCTTTTCTCGGGAACAACAGATATCGCTTGCAAATTTCCTGTTCATCCGCGTATCTCTCACCTGTCAGGATATCGTAGAGGCTTTCCGTGCAGCCGCCCAAAAGCTCTCCCTCAAACGTATCGCGCCCTTGAAGCAATTCGTATCCGTGCATCTCTTTATGGGAAATACGCTCCGTACCGACGGCGGCTCTTGAAAAATCGGCTCTTTCCTCATACCATACGGCGCTCGGCTCTATTTTCCACGTTGTGTAATCCTCAAAATACCCCTGGAACGCCGTTTTTGTATAGGGAGCATCTCAGCCGCAATTTCACCCAAATCACAGAGAAAGCACGGTCCATAAAACGTCTGCATGCCCAGCCGATGAAACATCAAATGATTGACCGTGGTGTCGGAAAACCCGGAGAACAGTTTCGGTGCACGCCGTACCGCTTCGGCAAATTCGCCGTCCTCCATAAGATAGGGGAGCAGACGATAGGTATCATCGCCTCCGATGGCACATAGTATGCCTTTAATAGACGCGTCCAAAAACGCCGCCTTTAGGTCCTCGGCCCTCTTTTTCCGGATGTTTATTCAGGTAATCGATCCTTTTAACGCATTCGGCATAAACACGGGTTCTAGTCCGAATTTTTAACCGCCGTACCCCGATTTCAATATTGTGGCTGCAAAATTCCTCGCCCAGCATCCCGCTGGACAGGCTCACAATGGCCACCCTGTCCCCAACCCGGAGCATACGCGGTTTCATCATGTCCATACCCTCCTTCTCGTTACGCCTTCTGATATCCGAACATTTGCGGGATAGCCTTGCAACCGTCTCCACATGAGTATCCCTGTCCTATTCGGCTCGGCGTTTTCATCGGTTTCTATTTGAGCAGGCAATATGCAATTCCATCTGCGAAATGGATTATCACCACACTGTTTATAAATTTCCGTCGTTTCAAAACCGCATTTTTTTATAAAAACCAATCACATCGTCATCAGTTTCAGCCTTAATCGCCATATCATATTTTGCTTTGAGAGTTTCAATCATCGCCCTGCCAACGCCACTATGGCGGGAATGCTCGACTACAGCGATATTAAGAATTTCAATATAATCGGAATATAACTCAATTCCGCACACACCAAGAATTTCACCATTAGCTACCCAAGCAAAAAGCCGCCAACTCTCATTTTGACGAAAATCTTCAGCTTTTGCAGCCATCTTTTCCGGTGTTGGATCAAAAAACTGGCAGCCATAATTTTGAGGATCATTGGATTATAAATGTGCTTTTTCACATCACGGAATTGGGGTATATATTTTTCCATATAAGCTAAAGATATCGCGCCGCCGCTCTGCTCACGCCGTTTTCCACTGTCTGTATATCCGGCTTTTCATAGCACTTACGGTTCATGATTTCTTTTACAGGAAATCCAATGTCCAAAGATTCGCATTCGCGACAGTATCTTCACACAGCAAAATGGCGGCGCTGGCGATACCTTTTCTTTGAAGTTCGGGTAAAATATAAATACGAGCAAGATAATAAACACCCGGCATTCCGTTTCGTTCACAAAAAAGACACACCGCCACACAAAACACCGTCAGCGATGATTTTATATACACGCCAGTTGGGACGTTCCAGCCAAGAAATTATTTCATCCGTTCCACGCAAGTAGGGATTCCCCTCATCGCGATAAATCTCATAAAGACGTTTGAACGCCTGTTGTTGTATTGCGACTAATCCTTCCGCATCTGCGGCTGTTGCAAGAGTTATTTCAATTTTCATTTTAATCTCTTTCTGTCCGCACCCGTATGTGAACTGATATACGGTCTTTTCTAAAAGGGCTTTGTGTTTTCCTCCGGATATAGGTTCTTAGTTCAACTCTACTTGCTATGTAGGTCCGTGTTAAATTTGGACAATAAACAGACCGTCTCCACATGCGGCGTCCGGGGAACATGTCGATGGGCTGGACCCGTTCGGTCCGGTACCCCCGCTCCGCAAAGCGTTTGAGATCCCTCGCCAGCGTGGCCGGGTCACAGGAAACGTAAACCACCCGGCCAGGCGACATCGCCGTGACCGAATCGATGACCCCGGGCGCGCAGCCCTTGCGGGCGGGTCAAGGATCACGGCGGCGGGCCGGATCCCTTCTTTTAAAAAGCTGCCCGGCGGCCTCTTCCGCGTCGGCACAGAGGAAACGCGCGTTTTCGATACCGTTTTCCTCCGCATTCCGCTTCGCATCCTCCACCGCCTGGGCCACGGTCTCCACGCCGACGATCTGTCCCGCTCTTTTCGCCATGGAAAGCCCGATCGTCCCGGTCCCGCAGTAGAGGTCGAGCACCGTGTCCTCCGGCCCGGGCGACGCGAAATCGCCCGCGATGCCGTAAAGGATCTCGCCTGCCGGCGGTTGACCTGATAAAACGACTGCGGTGATAAACGGAACCGCAGACCGCACAGCTCGTCCGTGATCCATTCCCCCCCCACAGGACAAAGCCCTTGCCGCCCAGCACCACGTTCGTATCCTCCCGGTTGAGGTTGACCATCACCGACACGAGGCCGGGAACCTCCCTGCGCAGGGAATCGATGAGCGCATGGGTATCGGGCAATTTTCCCGACGTGCAGACCAGGCAAACCTGGATTTCCCCCTGTAGCCTCAGCCTCGCGTATGTAAAGGTGCCGGAGGATCCCTTTTCCTGTCGTTTCGTCGTAGATCGGCAGCCCTGTATGTTTGGCCCATCTGCCCACGATGTCTACAACGGTACGAAATATCTCGGGCTGCAGGAGGCAGTCGTGCTGCTCCACCACCCGGTGGCTGCGCGGCGCATAAAAGCCGATCATCGGCCGGTACGGCCCCGGCACGACCGGATACTGCGCCTTGTTGCGGTAACGGCCGTCGCGCTCGCTGCCGATGATCGGCAGAACCTCCGCGTCCAGCCCGCCTATACGGGCCAGGGCGTCGGCGACCCGCTGCTGCTTGTACCGCAGCTCCGCCTCATAGGAAACATGCCGCCAGGCGCAGCCGCCGCAGCGGCCGAAGGCCGGACAGCCTTCCTCCGGCGGCAGACGATCGCCGGAGGGGATCAGAAGTTCCTCCACCCGTCCGTAAGCCAGCCGTTTTTCCACTTTGAGGATCCGGCACCGGATCCGGTCCCCGACTGCGGTGAACGGCACGATCACCGCCATACCGCTGCTTTCGTCACCGGTCTCGGCACGGCCGATGCCGCTGCCCTCCGCCGTGGTCCCTGTAATAACGAGCGGGATAATTTGATTTTTGACAAACCCATATCGGTTCCCTCTGTTTTCTTTTTTACCAATTGTACACGCGAATGCAAAAAATACAAGGAAAAAGCCGGTAAAGACGAATCTTCACCGGCTTTTTCTATCAGCAGCAGGATTCTTTGACCTTAAAAGACTGGCAGTCCGTGCATTCCACCACCGTGGGATGCGCTTCATGGGTGCCGACCTGGATTTTCTCCAAAGAACAGTAATTCTGATTTTCGCAATGATACCGGCACTGCTGCACGGTGCACGCGATAGACTGATTCGCCTGGCAGTTGTTCTCCATTTTTCTCCCTCCTTTATCTTGGGTTCGATTTTAGTTTCCCGAAAGGAGCCGGAATATGAGCGCGTCTGCCGTCTTTTTTGAAAACGTTTGTTTTGTGCTTTTTCTTGACATCCGTTTAGATTTCCTATATACTGAGCAAGGAATAGAACATATTTTCGTTTTTGAAAGAAGGGTGCCGCATGCGGCTGTCGGTGCGCGAACTGGTCGAATTCGTCCTGCGGGACGGCGACATCGACAACCGGAATGCCGACCCGGAGCGGATGGCTGAGGGCTCGCGCATCCACCGGCGCATACAGAGGGAGCAGGGCGACTGCTACGAGGCGGAGGTCTCCCCTCCCTGACCGTCGACTATGAGGGGATCACCTACACGGTGGAGGGCCGCGCAGACGGCATCCTGACCACCGGTGAAGGGGTGCTGGTGGATGAAATCAAAACCACCGCCCTGCCGCTCGAGGAAATCGACGGGGAAAACCGCGTGCATTGGGGGCAGGTGCTCTGCTACGCGTATATGGTCGCCCGGCAGCGTTCCCTGCCCCGCCTGGAGATTCAACTGACCTACTGCCGGCGGGAAACCGGGGAAATCCGCCGTTTTGTCCGGCCCTATGCCTTCGAACAACTGGAGACCTTCTTCCAGGACCTGCTGTTTCAATATCGGATGTGGGCCGAGATGCAGGAAGAATGGGACGGGATACGGGATGCCTCCATCCGCGATCTCCCCTTTCCGTTTCCTCCTACCGGCCGGGGCAGCGCCAGCTGGCCGCCGCCGTCTACCGGACGGTCGGGATGAAGGCCGGCTGTTGTGCCAGGCGCCCACCGGCATCGGCAAAACCATATCCACCCTCTATCCGGCTGTCAAAGCCCTCGGAGAGGGATATACCGAAAGCTCTTTTATCTCACCGCCAAAACCATCACACGCCAGGCCACGATGGACGCCTGCGAAAAATGGCGGCGCAGGGGGCTGCGGCTGCGCACCATCGTCCTGACCGCCAAAGACAAAATCTGCTTTTTGCCGGGACGCCGACGGAAATCGCAACGGGGAGTGCAACCCGGACGGCTGTCCCTACGCCAAAGGGCATTTCAGCCGGGTCAACGATGCATTATACGATCTGTTTGGCCGGTGTGACCTCTATTCCAGAGCCGCGGTCGAAGCCTGCGCAAGAGAGCACCGCGTATGCCCCTTCGAGCTCCAGCTGGATGCCACCCTCTGGTGCGACTGTATCGTGGGGGATTACAACTATCTTTTCGACCCTCAGGTGTATCTCCGCCGGTTTTTTCGACATTCCGCAGGGCGCTTACACCTTTCTCATCGACGAGGCGCACAATCTCGTGGACCGCGCCCGGGAGATGTATTCCGCCTCTCTGAGCAAATCGACCGCCTGGGCGGTCAAAAAAGCCCTGCATAAAAAAGAGGCGCTCACCCGCGCCCTGGCTGCACTGAACAAGGCGCTTCCTTGGCTCTCCGGGAGGGGGATACGGAAGAGCGGACGGTGACGCGAGAGGCTGCGGCTGCCGACCCTCCTGTCCCCTCAACCAGGTGGCGGATGAAACCGCGCTGTGGCTGAAAACCCATCCGGGCGCTCCGGAAGAGGACGCCGTGCTGTCTCTCTATTTCGATGTGCTGCGCTATCTGAAGGTCGCGGAGCTGTACGACGGCCATTACCGGACGCTACTGACCTTTGCCAAGGGGGACATCACGATCCGGCAGTTCTGTGTCGACCCGTCGGCACTCCTGTCGGATGCCTTTCCAAAGGGCGGGCGCCGTCTTTTTTTCGGCCACGCTGCCCCCCTGCCGTATTATCGGGAACTGCTCGGCGCCGGGGGGAGGCGCAGCCCCTCCTCTCCCCTCCCCTTTCCCACGCGGGAACCTCTGCCTGCTCATCGGCGACCGGGTCAGCACCCGGTTCAGGATCGACCGGCAGCGTCGAGCCGGTCGCACGGATGATCGGTGCCGCCATAGAGGCGAAAGCGGGGAACTATATGGTCTTTTTCCCTTCCTACGTCTATATGCGGGAGGTGTACGAGGCCTTTTCCACTCTATCCGGACCAGCAGACCGTGCTTCAGGCTCCCAACATGAAGGAGGCCGAACGGGAGGCGTTTCTCGAGCAGTTCGAGGCCCCGGCCCCAGGCATCCATTCTCGGATTCTGCGTCTCGGCGGCATCTATTCCGAGGGGATCGACCTCAAGGGCGACCGCCTGATCGGGTCGATCATCGTGGGCGTCGGGCTCCCACAGATCAATCCGGAGCAGGAGGTCATCCGCGCCTATTTCGAAGGCCGGAACCATATGGGCTTCGCCTATGCCTATCAGATCCCGGGGATGAACAAGGTTCATCAGGCGGCCGGACGGGTGATCCGGGACGACACCGATCGGGGGGCTGGTCCTGCTGATCGACGACCGCTTCACTACCTTTTCCTACCGCCGCCTGCTGCCGGACCATTGGAACGGCTTCCAGGTGGTACGGACCCCATCGGCGGTTTCCAGCCGGATCCGGTCGTTTTGGGAGGAACGGCCCTATGCGGCAGGTACTCCGGAGCTTCAGGCCGGTCCCACCATGATTCCCAGCAGCCGCACGCCGTCGGCCAGGCCCTGCTGATACAGGGAAACGGGATTCCTCTTCCGCCGTCGCGTCTAGCTCCAGCAAGGCCTCATCCACCATCTCTTTCTGCTCGTCCAGCAGGCCGTAGGTCAGATCGTTGTCAAGCTGCCTCCTCCGCTCCAGGCAATGCCTGTATTCCGCGGTTTGACGGTACCGGTCTCTCGCCCCGTTGAGCAGAATGCCGAAAATGGCGCTCCATGCGTCCCCGTCGGGTAAAAAGCGGCTGTACGCATCGGTAATCCCCTTTACAAGTCCGGAATTTGACGGTATACTGGAAAAAACGCCTATCACGACGGATCGCAGGGATGTATTGTCCACAGAAGATGGATACGGAAACCATCCCTTCTCCCCCGGCTGCCGCCCCGGCGATATCGTGGAATATGTGCCAGACGAGGAATCCATATGCGATTCGTAAGCTCTCATTTCAACTGTATTGTACTCAAGAAAGACCATATTGTCAATGGGTATTGTCACCAAGAATATGGTCTTATAATTGTACATGATGTGGTAATCGTAAGGGGGTGGACAAATGCCGATACGGTATGATGCGCTATTCATGCTGATCAAACAGCGCGGCCGGACCGAATATTGGCTGCGGCAGAATGGAATAAGCCCTCTATACTCAACAAGCTGAAACACGGAACCGGAGGCTTGGACGCGCGGACAATTGAAAAGCTGTGCCGTTTGCTCGATTGCCAGCCCGGCGATATCATGGAATACGTCCGGGTGAGGAATAAACCACACAAAGAGGCGGAGAAAACCGGATGGTTTCTCCCCGCCTTTTTCATCTATATCAGAACAACAGCCGACCAAAATGCCTCTCCAAATGCGCGCATCGATGGATAACGATCGGCCTTATCGGGTTCCACCGCCCTGCGGACGATGTCGTAGAGTGGCCCATCCAAGGCCCATCCCTCCCGCGGACAGGGTTGGAAGGCGCTCTCCCGATACATATTCTGGATGTCTGCATGGGTGTAGGCCCCGAACAGGTGCAGGATCAGGGCGCCAAGGGTAAAAACGTTCGTCCGGCTGTCGATTTCCGCCCGAGGACGTATTCCTCCGGGGCTTTCAGCCGTTTCGTCCCCCAAAAGTCCGGCCCCATGTGATTATACAAGGGCTTAGGCCGATACAAATCGATGTCGCAGATTTTGGTCGTATCGCTTCCAAAATCATACAGAATGCTGCCGTCGTAAAATCCACGGCGACGAAACCCCGTTCCTCCACATACAACAAAAAATCGAACAGGGTCCTAAGGGACCGGAGCCGCTTTGGAGCGGCAGATGCCGATAGCGGTAGTATCCCGACCGGGGATCGGTTTCCTTATCGATACCCCTGCATATCTCGCTGAGGTCATGCAGCCCCTTCCCGTCAAACCAATCAAAAACGCAGGCGAATCCATTGGGCAGCTCCAGCACCTCGTTCATCCCGATCAGGGCGGGATGGGCGAGCGCCCGGTAAACCCCGGCCGCCCGCCGCAGCCTGGCGACCGCCTCCTCCGGCGTACCGCCGTACTCCGTCGTCCGGGCACCCGCATATTTGACAAAGCGTCTGATCCCGTCCCGTTCGACGCCGAACAGTAGGTTGCCGGAATCCTGCCCGGGATAAACGCAAAAGACGGCCCCTAACCGCCTCAGCCACGAAAAATCGTGGGGTTCCAGGAGCGCGAATGTCACATAATCCAGATGGATCGTGGCCATAAAATCCCTCCTAACAGGAGGCCTGTTTCCGGGCTTTCCCGGCCAAACGTGTATCGTTCAGAGCCTCCGCGCCCCTTTTCCATGCGGCGGCGGGATAGCCCGTCAAAACGCATCTGTCCCTCCCCGCCGCCGCAGTTTGTCCTGCAGCCGGCGGATCTGCTCCCGGCGTCGGGCCGTCTCGTCGGGGGCCGGCGAATATCGATCTCCATCCCGTATCAGCACGTCCCCCCGGACGGGCGCCCTCAGGCAGCAGGATGCGCGGTATGGTCAGGGTGTGTTCGTCGTCGTCCTCCAGGACGGCCAGCTCCTCCTCAAAGCGGTCCAGGCTGTAATACATGGTATGCCCTCCCTATTCTATCGTTCGGTTTCAAAGGTGATCGCGTCCCCGTCGCAGCGCACCACGATCGTACCGCACAGATCACTGCGATAGCAGGCGATATGCCGCTTTGCGAGCGCGTCCAGTGTGACCTGATGCGGATGGTTGTACGAATTGTCGACGCCGCTGGTGATCAGCGCATAGCGAGGGGCCACTGCGTCAAGCAGGGCGGCGGAGAGGAGGAACGGCTGCCGTGGTGGCCGATTTTGATTACATCGGCTGCGAGATCCGTCCCCGTTTCGAGCAGGGAGGCCTCTTCCTCCTTCTCCGCATCCCCATGAAGAGAAACCGGCGGTTTCCGAAGCTGACCCGGCAGACCACCGACATGTTGTTGCGTTCCTCAAATTCCCTGACCGGGCCGAGGATCTCCACCGCGGCATCACCGAGGGGATAGGATGCGCCTGGCGCGGCCTCAGTGACGGCGATATTGTTCTTGTCCAATGCCTGCAGGACGCTGAGATAGCTTTTGGTCGTCGGTTCGAACCCCTCCGGCATAAAAAAAGCCATGATAAAGGTATCGATTTCAAACGCATCGATGACATTGTCCATCCCGCCGATGTGGTCGACATCTCCATGGGTGGCAATCACCAGATCCAGCCGCTGTACACCCTGATTGTGGAGATAATTCACCACATCCTGTCCGGCCGGATTGGTGCCCGCGTCAATAAGCATATTGTGGGTGCCGTTGCGAATCAGGATGGAGTCCGCGTTGCCCACCTCGATGACGTCGATGCGCAGCTCCCCTTCCAGATCAGACAGGGGCGGCGCATCCCGCAGTCCCGCCGCTTCGAAGATCCGCTCCCAGGTGGGCAGAAAGGGGCGGTTCATCTGCTCACTGATGGTGACCAGACCGGAAAAAACGAGCAGCAGCACCACCAGCGGCAGGAAAATCCACAGCAGCACGCGGCGTCGTTTCTCCCGTTCCTTTTTCGTCATCCGCGTCTCAGCCATACTCCAATCCTCCCGGTCCAGCGGCCAAGCGGTGTCAACCTGCGGGATGCCGCGTCCGATGTCCGTCACCGGCCATTCCTGCCCCTCCAAAAGGGAAAAGGGACGGATGTCCACGCCCTTCATCTGTAAACGGGCCGTCCGTCCAGCCTGTGTGAGATCCATGGAAAATCTCGCCTGTGTTGCGCGGAGGCCGACCAAATTGCGGTTTCCCAAAACGGGTTTTCGCGTATTCATGCTCTCTCCCTCCCGTTTCATGGTATCGCAGCGGGAATTAGCCGCCCAATTGTTGATATGGCCATATCCCGCCGGCTGTGCTGCCCTGCGGGATCCTATTGTCGCCGGGGACGATAGGATGTGACTCCGCCTTGGTCAATCAACAAAATTTATGGGTGCCCAGCCGCAAGAAGCCACTCGGCACAACGCAAGCCGTCCACCGCGGCGGACAGGATGCCTCCTGCATAGCCCGCTCCCTCCCCACAGGGATATAAGCCGGGAACGGAGGACTCCCCTGCCTCGCCACGTAAGATCCGGACCGGGGAGGAGCTGCGGGATTCCCACCCCGGTCAGCACCGCGTCCGGCCGGTCGAATCCCCGAAGCCGCCGCCCAAACAGGGGCAGCGCCGCCCGGATCGACGCCGAAACAAACTCCGGCAGGCAGCCTCCGAGATCGGCCAAGGTCACGCCGGGCCGGTAAGACGGCTCCACCGCGCCGAATGCCGTGGAGGGCACGCCCTGCAGAAAGTCCCCAGCCAGCTGGACGGGGGCGCGATATCCCCCACCCCCCAGCTCATAGGCCGCCCGCTCCATCCGGCGCTGAAAGGCGATGCCCTCAAGCGGCCCTTCCCTGGAATATCCGCCGGCTCCACCCCCACCAGCAGGGCGCTGTTGGAATTGCGGGCATCCCTGGCAAACACGCTCATCCCATTGACCGCTACGCCTTCCGCTTCCGAAGCGGCGGCGATCACCTCGCCGCCCGGGCACATACAGAAAGTATACACTCCCCGGCCGCCGGCCGGGCGGCAGGAAAGCTTATAGTCCGCCGCGCCCAAAGCCGGATGGCCGGCAAAGCGGCCATATTGGCTGCGATCGATCATCTCCCGCGGGTGCTCGATCCGCACCCCTACGGCAAAGGGCTTGCGTTCCATCCGCACACCCCTGCGATGCAGCATTTCCATGGTGTCCCGGGCACTGTGCCCGACGGCGAAAATCACCCGGCGGCAAGGGAATTCCTCCCGGCCAGCCGGCGTGTCTGCCAAAAGGCCGGCCAGCCGGCCAGCCTCTGTCAGGATATCCGTGACCCGGTGGCGGAACAGGACCCGGCCTCCCAATTTTTGAATCTCTTCCCGAAGGCCCCGTACCGTGTCGATGAGCCGGTCGGTTCCCACATGGGGTTTGGCCTGCCACAGGATCTCCTCAGGCGCGCCGCAGGCGGCGAGCTGCTCAAGGACAAAACGGCAGCGGGGATTTTTGATCCCCGTATTCAGCTTGCCGTCTGAAAAGGTGCCGGCGCCCCCCTCACCGAATTGGACGTTCGAGGCGGTGTCCAGCAGCCCGGTCGTCCGGAAACGCTCCACGTCCGCCCGGCGGCTGTCCACGTCCCGGCCGCGCTCGAGGAGGATCGGCCTGAGCCCCGCCCGGGCCAGCGCCAGGGCGGCAAACAGTCCCGCCGGGCCGCTCCCCACCACAATGGGCGGCGGCTCATCCCCCAGGGATACGGGATGAGGCAGAGGGAATGTCCGGGCCGGCGGCTCAAGCAGAGTCGCACCGGGGCAACGCGACGCCGCCGCGATCTCCCCGGTCCCGAGTGTCACGTCCACAGTGATCTGAAATACCACATTCTCTTTGTGCCGGGCATCCACCGAACGGCGGTAAACCCGCAGCGCGGCTATAACGGACGGCGGCACCTTCAGTTCCTTCGCCACCCGCCGCCGCAGAGTTTCCTCCGTATAAGACAGCGGCATGGCAAGCCCGCTCAAGCGGATCATCCCATCCCCTCGTTTCCAGTCCGAACGGCTTCCCGCATGGCCGACGCCGCGGCATGGGCGGACGCCCACGCCCACTGCAGGTTGAAACCGCCGCAGTCGCCGTCAATGTCCAGCACCTCTCCGGCCAGATACAGGCCCGGCACCTTCCGGGACATCAGCGTCGCCGGCTCCACCTCCGCCAGGGCGATCCCTCCGGCGGTGACCTGCGCCCCGCCCATTCCCTGGGTACCGGTGACCGGGATTTCCCATCGTTTGATCAGACGCGCCAGCGCTGCCGTCTGCCCGTCGTTCAGATCGGACGCCGGACGGGTAAAGGGGCCGATCCCAGCCTGCCGCAGCAGAGCCTGTCCCACCCGTTTGTGAAGAAGGCCGGTGAAAAACTCCTCCAGTGTCCGTCCGGGAAGACCCCGGCGCTGTTTGAGACAGGCATACACGTCCTTTTCCTCTGTTTCAGGCAGCAGATCGAGCACCGCTGTCATCCGGCCATCCTTCCTCCGCTCCCAGTCCCCGACAGGACGGGACGCTTGCATCACCGCCGGGCCGGACAGCCCGTATTCGGTAAAAAGCAGCTCCCCTGTCTCCTGCGAAAGCGCCCGGCCGTCCAGGCAAAGGAAACGGCGGCGTCCAGGCGGATCCCCTGATCGCACGCACGGCCGCCGGGTCGGTTTTCACCTGCACGATGGAGGGAGACAGCGGGGTACGGGTATGGCCCAAAGCCGTGAGCAGCGTATAGCCGTCCGTCCCCCGCCGAGGGCGGGGCGCCGCTGCCCCTCCGGCACCAACGAGGACCAGGCGGGCATTCAGAACTCCGCCGCCCGTATCCAGACGGAAGCCGCCCGCCGTCCTCCGGATCGCTGTGACCGGGCATCCGGTCCGTTCCTCGGCGCCTGCGGCGGACAGGGCCAGCCGCAGGCAGTCGAGCACCGCCGACGCCTGGGCAGTGCGGGGATAGACCCGCCCGTCCTCCCGCACCTGGCAGACAAGGCCGAGTTCCTCGAAAAAACGCATGATGCGCCGGGGCGGATAGGCTTCCAAAACCGGCCGCACGAAATCGGCAGCCCCTTTGCCGTGATATCGGGCGGGCGAGGCGGAGAGGTTGGTCAGGTTGCAGGTGCCGTTGCCGGTCGCAAGCAGCTTTTTTCCCCCACCCGCGGCGCCTTTTCCAGCACCACGGTTTGAAGCCCTGACCGGGCGCACAGGACCGCAGCAGTCAGCCCCGCCGCACCGCCGCCCACAACCGCGATATCCGTTTGGTTTGCCCGCTCCGGCATGCGATCCCCCCGCTCTCCCGCGTTTGTCCCAAGTATACCCCACCTATCCGGGTCCGTCAAGAATATGGTAGTGGCAAAGTAGCGTCCCCGCAGGTAAAAGCCATGTCGAAAGCCAAAGAATCAACCGCCCTGTTCGAGCCAGCTTTTGGCTTCCACAAGCCACGGATGAGGGCAAAGAAGCCGATCGTTTTCCAGCACGAAATCGATATAGCGGAGCGCGGCACTCGACAGCCGATAAAATAAGGCCGTTCTTGATGCCAAAGAGCTCCTTCGCCAATACCGCCGACAGGCGCTGATGCAGGAGGAAAAGGATGTCGGCGTTCGAACCGTCAATTGCCCAACCCCGATCAAGCGCATAGTCGAGCATATCGGACGGCTGCAGACCGTTCGATATGTCGTGCAGCCATGCGGCGGTTGTGGCCACGGATATATCCAGCCCGAAGCGAGCGGCGATTTCCCCACTTGTGTTCCCGACGGCCATACAATGAGCCGCCGTTTCCCGTTTGCCGTTTGAAACCAAAAAACGGGTGGCGTCCGATTGAAGATCACCGGACAAAGCGATCCCCCGTATGGACGGCCAACGCGACAGGTCAAACATCTTTATCCCTCCCCGGCGTTTTTTTCGGAAACGAAGCGTCAAGGGGACTCCCGCCGCCTCTGCCTATATAGATGTATTATCCCACAGTCCGCACGGGATCACAAGTTTTTTTATACGATCTCCCTATTCACAAACATCCTTCATTCATCATGCGAGGAAAATCTTTGCATTTTTCCCTTTTTGCAGTATAATACTGTTTAAAAAGGTTTATCAAAACAAAGGAGGGTCCTCCGTGATCTGGTACAGCGACAAGCTGGGCGATGTGGTCCGGGAACTGAACACTGATTTGGCGCAGGGGCTGTCGGACAGCGAGGCAGCCGTTCGACTGCAGGAGCATGGCTCCAACCGGTTAAATGAAAAAAGCCCCGGTCCTTTTTTACAGCGTTTTTGGATCAGATGAAGGATGTCATGATCATCATCCTTCTCATCGCGGCCCTGATCTCATTGGGGCTCAGTATTTGCTAATTTCATCCAGGGAGCCGAGGCCGACTGGATCGAACCGATCGTCATCGTCCTCATCGTCATCGTCAACGGCCTGCTCGGCGTCATTCAGGAAAGCAAAGCGGAGGCGGCGCTCGAGGCACTCAAAAACATGTCCTCCCCTTCGGCAAAGGTACTGCGGGACGGCGAGATGCGGAGCATCCCCTCCACCGACCTTGTGCCCGGGGATATCGTCGACATCGAGGCGGGGGATCTGGTTCCGGCCGACTGCCGGCTGCTGTCCAGCGCCAGCTTCAAATGTGACGAATCCGCCCTGACAGGGGAATCCGTCCCGGTGGAAAAGGATGCCGCTGTCGAGATTCCGGACATTGCGCCTCTCGGTGACCGTCTGAACATGGCCTATTCCGGCTGCGCGGTCTCCTACGGCCGCGCCCGGGCCCTCGTGGTGGAGACCGGCATGCACACCGAGATGGGGAAAATCGCCTCCATGCTGGAAGAGGAAGAGGAAACCGTCACGCCACTGCAGAACCGCCTCGCCCATCTGGGCAAAACTTTGGGCTTTCTGGCGCTGGCCATCTGTGCCGTCATCCTCGTCGTCGGCCTGATCGACCGCCTCCCGGTCATCGATATGATCATGACCTCGGTTTCCCTGGCCGTCGCAGCCATTCCGGAAGGCCTGCCCGCCATCGTCACCATCGTGCTGGCCATCGGCGTGCAGCGGATGGTAGCCAAAAATGCCATTATCCGCCGCCTGCCCGCAGTAGAAACCTTGGGCAGTGCTTCGGTTATCTGTTCGGATAAAACCGGTACCCCGACCCAGAACCGCATGCCCCTGCCCCGCTTGTTCTGCGGCGGGCACATGATCGACGATCTGGGCAGCCCTCTGTCCGAGGGCGCGCTGGCTCTTGTCCGGCTGGCCACCCTCTGCACCGACGGCACTGTCCAAGTAAAGGACGGCAAAGAGGTGCATATCGGCGATCCCACCGAGACCGCCATCGTCGCCTGTGCCCTGCACCAGGGACTCGATAAGGCCGAGCTTACGGCGGAGCATCCCCGGCTCGGGGAAATCCCCTTCGATTCCGACCGCAAGCTGATGACCGTCATCCATCTGATCGAGGGACAGAACATCGTCATCGTCAAGGGCGCGCCCGATGTGCTCTTTGAACGGTGTATTTCCGGACCCGTCGAGGCGGCCGCCGCCGCGAACGAGGAGATGGGCCGGCAGGCGCTGCGGGTACTCGCCGTCGCCTATAAGACCATCGACGAAGTGCCGATGGACTGCCGGCCGGAGGATCTCGAGCAGGGCCTGACCTTCGCCGGCCTCGTCGGGATGATCGACCCGCCCCGCCCCGAGGCCGTGGACGCCATCCGCGAATGCGACGCCGCGGGTATCCGCACGGTCATGATTACCGGCGATCATGTGGTCACCGCCTCGGCCATCGCCCGCCAGCTCGGAATCCTCCACGACGACGGCGAAGCCGTCACCGGCGCACAGCTCGCCGCCATGAGCGACGAGGAGCTGTATGAAAACATCCGGCGTTACCGGGTCTATGCCCGGGTGACACCGGCAGATAAAATCCGGATTGTCAAGGCCTGGCAGCAGGCGGGCGAAATCGTCTCCATGACCGGAGACGGCGTCAACGACGCCCCTGCCCTGAAAGCGGCGGATATCGGCTGCGCCATGGGGATCACCGGCACCGACGTAGCCAAAGGGCGCGGCGGACATGACCCTGACCGACGACAACTTCGCCACCATCGTCACCGCCGTCAAAGAAGGGCGGGGGATTTACGACAATATCCGCAAAGCCGTCCAGTTCCTCCTCTCCTGCAACCTGGGCGAGATCCTCACGGTATTCCTGGCCATACTGCTGTGGAGGGAAACGCCGCTCATGCCGGTCCAGCTGCTCTGGATCAATCTGGTCACCGACAGCCTGCCTGCCCTGGCGCTCGGCATGGAGCCGGTGGAAAAAGACGTCATGCGGCGGCGTCCCCGTGCCAAGACCGAAAGCCTCTTCGCTCACGGTATGGGAATCCGGGCAGGGCTGCAGGGTATGCTCATCGGGCTGCTCTCCTGGTCGCCTACGCGATCGGTTCCCGGTTCCTGCATCCGGCCGGGGATGGTTTCTTCGGCTGCCTCTTCGCCGCCCCCCCACCGACGACAACATCGTCCTCGGTGAGACCATGGCCTTTGCCGTGCTGGCCATCTCCCAGCTCGTCCACGCCTTCAACGTCCGCTCCTCCCACTCCCTTTTCCGGGTGGGTTTTCACACCAACCTCTATATGGTCGGGGCATTTTTCGCCTCCCTTTTCCTGATGCTCGTCGTGCTGTTCATACCCGTACTGCAAAACGTCTTTGAGGTGACAACCCTGAGCGCCACCGCCTGGGGTATCGTCGCCGGGCTCGCCCTGGTACCGCTGGCGGTTGTGGAGATCGCCAAGGGCATTGGGGCCCTGGTCCGCCGCTTCCGCAAAACCGACGCATAACCCCTCTTGAAAGGAGAACGCCATGCCATCCAATACCGGCCCTGAGAAAAAACGCCTTTCTATACTCTCGAGAAGAGATCACCAACTCCATCACTCATGGCGTCGGCGCCGGCATGGCCATCGCCGGTATGGTCGTCCTGCTCGTGCAGTCCAACGACGTCTGGCAGGTAGTCAGCTCAGCCATCTATGGCGCGAGCATGATCTTCCTTTTCCTGATGTCCTGCCTCTATCACGCCCTGACCAATCCCACGGCGAAAAAGGTATTCCGCGTCTTTGACCATACCTCTATTTTCTTCCTTATCGCCGGGACCTATACCCTTTTACCCTGGTCACCCTCCGGGGCTGGGTGGGCTGGACGGTGTTCGGCGTGGTCTGGGGCGTGGCTGTCGTCGGGATTGTCCTGAACTCCATCAGTGTGGAGCGGTTCAAAAAAAATCTCGATGGTTGGCTATATCGCGAGCGGCTGGTGCGTCATCGCCGCCATTGTGCCCCTGGTGCGGCGGATGGCCCTGCCCGGCGTGATCCTGCTCATCCTCGGCGGGGTGTTCTACACCGCCGGTGTCCTGTTTTACCGCAAAAAGGTGTCCGGTTCATGCACGCGTTCTGGCATTTCTTCGTATTGGCCGGGGCCGTTCTCCATTATTTCTGTATCCTGTTCTATGTCATTGGATAACATAAGGGGGATTTGTCATGCTCAACTTTGAATTTTATAATCCGGCCCGCATCCTTTTCGGAAAGGGGATGGAGGAACAGGTCGGGAAACGGATGGCCGCGCTCGGCCGGCGGGTGCTGCTGGTATATGGCGGCGGCTCCATCAAACGCAGCGGCCTGTATGATACGGTCTTGGCCTGTCTGGCGGACGCCGGCGTCGAGGTGACCGAACTCGCCGGCGTCCAACCCAATCCTCGCCTCGGCCTGGTGCGGGAAGGATCCGTCTCTGCCGTGAAAACCGGCTCGACGCCGTTCTGGCGGTCGGAGGCGGCAGCGTCATCGACACCGCCAAAACAGTCGCGCTCGGCGCGTGTGCCGACGGGGACGTGTGGGACTTTTTTCGAACGGCTCGTTCCGGTGGAAAAAGCGCTGCCGGTCGGCGTGGTGCTCACCATCCCGGCGGCGGGCAGTGAATCGAGCGACAGCTGCGTCATCACCAAAGAGGAGGGCCTGCTCAAACGCTCCTGTGCCGGAGAGGCACTCATTCCCCTGTTTCGCCATCCTCAACCCGGCTTTTACCTGCACCCTGCCTCCCTATCAGACAGCCTGCGGCGCTACCGACATCCTCGCCCACCTCATGGAGCGGTATTTCACCCGGGTAGATCACGTGGATCTCACCGACCGGCTGCTGGAGGCCACCATGCGCACGGTTATCAACTACACCCCTTTGGCTCTCGAACGCCCCGACGATTATCATATCCGGGCGGAGCTGATGTGGGCGGGTACCGTCGCCCACAACAACCTGCTGGACACCGGCCGGATCGGGGACTGGGCTTCCCACCAGATCGAGCATGAGCTCAGCGCGCTCTACGACATCGCCCATGGCGCGGGTCTGGCCATCGTCTTCCCGGCATGGATGAAATACGTTTATCGCGCGGATATGTCCCGATTCGTGCAGTTTGCGGTCGGGTGTTCGGCGTGGACCTGGCTTTTGCGGAGCCCGAACAGATCGTGCTGCAAGGGATCCGCCGTCTGGAAGCCTACCTGCGGTCCATCGGGATGCCGGTCCGGCTCGGGGAGGCCGGCATCGACGACAGCCGCCTTTGGAGATGGCGGAGAAATGCTGCGCCAAAGGCCCTCAGGGACAGTTCCAAAAGCTCCATACCCGGGACGTCCATGCCATTTATGAATTGGCGCTGTAAGGCAAATGTGCGAAAAAACACCCTGGCGGAGCCAGGGTGTTTTTTTCGTTGCCCGCTATAGCAAAAGAAAAGCCCGGGAACGGATATCCAGTCCCGGGTCTGTAACCATTTCGTCGTTATCGTGCGTCTTTCTCCAGCCGGATGGGGCGGCCATGTTCCGTTTCATACGCCCTGATAACCTCGCGCATCCGGAATTCGATCTCCTTGTTGACCGACCTCCCATTCTGACTGGCCACCGCACAAGCCAACAGAAGGAGAGCCTTCAATGAATGAACCGTTTATCCCATCGTGTTGCCGATCATAATCCAAACAAGACAGAGCCTCGAAGCAGAGACGCCAGCGATCGCAATGCCCCGCCAAAAACGCTGTCCAAGTGTTTTTTTCACCCTCTGTACGATCACAGGCTCTGAGACATTTCAATGGGTGTCAGGGCCCTGGTCACGGCCGTTTGACACCGCGGTCTTTCGCAAAGGTCTCGAAATCCCGCTGCCAGAGCGCCTCCCCCTCTTTGGTGAAAAAGCAGCCGGGAATCCCGCCTTCCTTGTCCCGATGATGGGCCACACAGGCGCAGCAGTGTCCATGGCGAGGACATCCCGGATAGGTACACGGGCAAGGCCGCCGATTGTCACAGGGCATTGTAATCCCTCCTTTTTCTTTCATTTAGCGTGTTTTGACAAATTTTCAATAGATTCTCTTGAAATGCAGCCATGACGGGCAACTTGTATGAAAAAATGGCTGGCAGAAAAACGCCTGGACATCCGGAGATACTATGTGAGAAGGAGGTGATGACAGCCCGCGCGTTTTCATGAAATCAGATAGAAAGAAGGATGCGGATATGGGAAAAACAGCCTGAAAATCAAAATGGCAGGTTTGGCCGGCTCTCTGATGCTCACGGCCGTGCTCTTCTCCGGTTTTGGGGTCGCAGCCGAAAAAAACATCCCTGAGCCGCCTGTTTCGCAGGGGCTCCCGCCTCTTCGGAAGAAGAACCAGGAGCCCGGCTGGCCAGGATGCGGGGAATTTAGGGAAGCCATTCAGGAAAAATGGAACGCCCTCTCCGACGAACAGAAACAGGAGCTTTACAAGCTCGCTGAAGCCCGGATGAACGCAGACATCCAGCTTCTGCAAGGGCTTGCAGATGACGGCATCCTAGAGGCAGACAAGGTGGCCGAACGGACCGGACAGATGCGTGAGCACATGCAGCAGCTGCGGGACTCGGGACTCTGCCCGTTCCCATGGGACGGCCGAGACATATCCATGAGAATCCCGACAGCCATTCGTAAGTAACCAAACCCCACAGCCGCCGTTTAGACGGGTGTGGGGTCATGGATACCTCAAATTCTAAGTATTTTCTTCAAAAACTCCTCTTAATATGGCAACCTTTGCATCGTCTTCCAAAACAAAAAGCACTTCGTAATGAAGTGCTTTTTTTTGGAGCTGTTAACCAGATTCGAACTGGTGACCTCTTCCTTACCAAGGAAGTGCTCTGCCGACTGAGCTATAACAGCAAATGGCGACCCGGAACGGCTCGAACCGTCGACCTCTAGCGTGACAGGCTAGCGTTCTAACCAGCTGAACTACCGGGCCACTTTTGACATCTGCCGCGCCGGCCAAACGGCGGAACAGCAGGATGCAACGTCGTCTATTATAAGCAAAACGAGCCGGTTTGTCAACAGGTTTTTCGAAAACTCGGCCAAGTATTTGCCGGGCCGGGTTTTCGAAAAGGGTAGGGTGGTTATTCGGACGAAAAATCAGTTGAGCCCCTGCTCCCCCCACCTGCTCGAACAGCCGGACGACTTCCGCCCGGAGAGGCTGGCTGCCGGGCGATTCCAGCCCGGATCTTCGCCGATCAAACACTCGGCCGCCTCTTTCGCCTCCTGAAACAGAGGCATATCCCCCATTAGGTCGGCGATTTTGAGGTTCGGCAGGCCGTGCTGACGGCTGCCGAAGAAATCGCCAGGACCCGCAGCTTTAAATCCTCGTCCGCGATGCGGAACCCGTCGTTGGTCTGGCACATCACCCGCAGGCGCCGTACAGCCTCCTCGTTTTTCGCATCGGATATCAGGATACAGGACGACGCGTGGCGGCCCCGTCCCACCCGGCCGCGGAGCTGATGGAGCTGTGCGAGGCCGAACCGCTCGGCGTTTTCAATGACCATGATCACCGCATTGGGGACATCCACCCCCACCTCGATGACGGTGGTGGCAACGAGCACCTGATCCGGCCCGCCGCAAAATCCCGCATCACGGCGTCCTTCTCAGCTGCTTTCAGCCGGCCGTGGAGCAGGCCAAGGGAGGGAACGCAGCGGTCCCGCCATGAGCTTTTCAAATACGCCGACGCCGAGGCGAGATCGGTCTCCCATCCTCGACCAGGGGACACACGACATAGGCCTGCCGGCCCTCATCGAGGTGCCGGCGGACATAGGCGTACGCTCTTTCCCGCTTGTCACCGCCCACGGCGAAGGTGGCCACAGGCTGGCGGCCGGGGGGCAGCTCGTCTAAGGCCGAAACGTCCAGGTCCCCATCAGGATCAGGGCCAGGGTACGGGGGATCGGGGTCTCGCGGACATGACGAGAAGGTGCGGGTTTTCCCCTTTGGCGGCGAGGGCGGCCCGCTGCGCCAATCCGAATCGGTGCTGCTCGTCGGTGATGACCAGGCCCAGGCGGGCGAAGGACACCCCTTCTGACAGCAGCGCGTGTGTGCCGACCAGAAACTGGATCCGTCCCTCCGCCGTGTCGGCGAGCACTTGCCGTTTCTCGGCCGCGGCCAGGGATCCGGTCAGAAGACCGACCCGGATTCCTCCTTTTCCAGCAGGGAAGTCAGGGACCGGGCATGCTGTTCCGCCAAAATTTCCGTGGGCGCCATCATGGCCGCTTGGAACCCGTTTTGGATCACAGTGAACGCCACGCCGGCGGCCACGGCGGTTTTGCCGCTGCCCACGTCCCCTGAACCAGGCGGGACATGGGCGCGCCGCTCTGCATATCCCGGACACAGTCTGCCACGGCGCGCCGCTGGGCCCGGTCGGGGAAAAAGGGAGCAGAGGCCAGAAAGCCGCCGACGCATCCCTCTCGATCCGGGCCCCGGTCCTGCCCCGGGAACGGCCCTTGAGCCGCAGAAGGCCGCTGGAGCAGGAGCAGCTCCTCGAACACCAGGCGGCGCCGCGCAACCGAAAGCGCCCGATGATCGGCCGGAAAATGGATGTTGTCGAGCGCATACCGGCGGGTGCAGAGCTGATGCGCCTGCCGCAGGGAAAAGGGGAAGGGGATCATCGTCCAGCTCATTGCCCAGCGCCAGGAGGGTATTGGCCACCACGGTTTCGATCACCCGGGAGGTCAGGCCCTCGGTCTGCGGGTAGATCGGGCGGATCGGGCTCCCCCCTCGGCCGGCTCGATGAGGGGCGATGCCATTTCCGCCCTCCGGAACCCGCCGGTCACCGTGCCGAAGAAGAGATAGTCCTCCCTTTCTTGATCTTGGCAGCTGCATATTTATTGTTGAACAGGGTGACATGGAGCAGGCTCACTCCGTCCGAGGCGGTGAACCGGTACAGGGACAGGCCCCTGCGCACCCGATGCTCCTGTGGCGCCGCCATGGCGGTGGCGCGGATGCAGCAAGGCTCGCCCACCGGTGCGGAGGCGATGGGGACAATGGCGGTCCAGTCTTCGTATTGCCGGGGATAATGCCGCAGCAGGGTACCGGCCGTCGTCACGCCGAGACGGGCAAACTGCGCCGCCCGCCGCTCGCCCACTCCCTTGAGGAACTGGACGGGGGTGTCCATATGGATTTCCATGGCCGATGCCTCCTCTTCTCTTGATCAAATCGGCGTGCGCGTGTATACTAGGACAAAAAGGGGGGGATCGGGATGCTGCAGAAGCCACCGCGGCTGAAGGCCGGCGATACCGTGGCCGCCGTCAGCCCTGCCACGGCTGGGCGGGGGACGCCTCCATCATCTGGCGGTACGAGCTGGGCGTCCGAAGACTCCGGGAAGCTTTCTCGCTGCGGGTGATACCGGCGCCTCATGCACTGAAGGGTTCGGACTATCTGCGCCGTCACCCGGAGGCGCGGGCGGAGGATCTGTTGTGGGCCTTCGAGAACCCGGAAGTCCGGGGGATCCCTCGCCAACGTCGGAGGCAACGACAGCCACCGCCTGCTGCCCTATCTACATGAGGAAACGGTCCGGCGGAACCCCAAGGTGTTCATGGGGTATTCCGATATCCTCAACCTTCATCTGTTTTGCCGCCGGGCGGGGCTATCCACGTTTTACGGCCCCAACCTCCTCTCCCCCCTGGCCGATCCCCAGGGCCTGCATCCCGACACCGTCCGCTGGTTCCGCCGGACGCTGATGGAGGGGGTGCGGGGCCCGGTAGAGGTGCCCGGAAGCTGGACCTGCCGCCCGCCCATTTACGAGAATCCGGAGGATGTCCGCCCCTATGCGCCCTGCCCCGGTTACGAACTGATCCAGGGAGAGGGGCGGGCCGAGGGGGTCCTGCTCGGCGGGCACACCGGCCTGATGGAGCTGGACGGCACACCCTTTGGCACCGAAGGCGGAGGACTGGACCGGCGCGATCCTCTTCCTCGAGGATATCCCTCCTTCTTTTCGCCGGGCCAGCTGGATGCTTTTCTGGACTGGCTGGGGAAAAGCGGGGCACTGGAGCGGCTGCGGGGTATCGTGATCGGGCGGATCGGTGAAAAGCGCGGGTTTGAGGAGCACGCCGCGCGGATCCGCCGGACGGTGGGAGAGGAATACGGACGTCCCCATCTACCGGTTTTATATGGTTTGCCGTTTGGGCATATCTCTCCGCAATGCCCGATGCCCTATATGGCGTACAGGCCCGGATCGACTGCGACGCCCGGGCGTTCTCGTTTCTGGAGGCAGGGGTGCTGTAAGCCTCCATCCACTGCGGGCGGGGCAGGCCCTGAACCCGCCCCTCGCAAACAGGGCGGGCCCGCGGCGCCGCACGGCGCACGCATGGGCTCGCCCCTGCGGTTTTGGGCCGAACCGGCCCCTTATTCGATGGAAATGAAGTAGTAATACACCGGCTGTCCCCCGTCGACCAGGGTGATGTCCACGTTGTCGCCCGCCTTGGCGGTGATGGCATCCCGGACGGCCTCGGCGTCTTCCTCGGTCATCCCCTCGCCATACATGAGGGTGATGAACGCGACCTCCCGGCCCGAGATGCGGCGGAATTGATCATGCTCTTTGGCCAGTTTGACGGCAGCGTGATGGATATCGGTATCCGTAAACATCAGCTTGCCGTTTTCCAGCGCGAGGATTTCGCCCTCTTTGATCGAGTGGTTATCGAAATCGCTGTCCCGTGCGGCAAAGGTGACGGAACCGGTGGACACATTGTCGGCCGCCTTCATCATCACGGTCAGGTTCTCTTCCACACCCGCGTCGGCGTCAAAGCTCAGCAGGGCGGCGACACCCTGGGGATGGTGCGGGTCTGGAGCACATGCACCTTGCGGTCGGCAAGCGGGACGGCCTGTTCCGCCGCGAGGATGATGTTTTTGTTGTTCGGGGAGCACATACACCACCTTGGCGGGAGTCGCCTGGATGGCGTTCAGGATGTCGTCGGTGGAGGGGTTCATGGTCTGGCCGCCCGAGACAACCTGGCTGCAGCCGAGATCCTGGAACAGGGTGCGGAGGCCCTCCCCGCGGCAACGGCGACAAAGCCGTATTCCTCCTCCGGCTCCACCCGTTCAAGGGGTTTCGGCTCGTCGGCGCCCTCGGTGTCGACCCAGCCGGCGTTGGCGTGCTGTATCCGCATATTCTCCACCTTGACGGTTTCGAACTGGCCGTATTTCACACCCTCCGACAAAGCCTTGCCCGGGTCGTTGGTGTGGACATGGACCTTGATGATCTCCTCATCGTCTACCACCACCACACAGTCGCCGATGGATTCGAGATAGGCGCGCAGGCGGAGCGGATCGCGGTCGTTCCCTTTATCACGTGCAACGATGAACTCGGTGCAGTATGTAAAGGTGATGTCCGCCTCAAAGGAACCGGCGGCGCTGACGCCTTTACCCGCTGCGGGCGCTTCGGCAGGGGTGTCCCCCTCGACGATGGCGCCGCCCCCGAACACGTCCTGCATGGCGCGCAGAATGATGCAGAGCCCCTGCCCGCCCGCATCCACCACACCGGCCTTTTTCAGCACCGGCAGCAGATCGGGTGTCCGGGCGAGGGAGGCTTCTGCTTCGTCGCAGATGACGGCCCACACCGTTTTTGACCGACGGATCCTTGACGAGGCGGCAATCGCTTTTTCGGCCGCCTCCCGGGCGACGGTGAGGATAGTCCCCTCGGTGGGCTTCATAACGGCCTTATACGCGGCTTCCACCCCCATACCGAGCGCCGCCGCGAGATCGGCGCCACTTGCCTCGCTCTTACCCTTGAGTCCCTTGGAAAAGCCGCGGAACAGCAGGGAGAGAATCACCCCGGAATTGCCCCGGGCGCCCCGGAGAAGGGCCGCGGAGGCGGTATCGGCGGTTTCGCTGACGGTGGGATCCTGCAGGCGGGCCAATTCCCTGGCGGCGGCGGACAGGGTCATAGACATATTGGTACCCGTGTCCCCATCGGGGACCGGGAAAATTCAGCTCGTCGACCGATTGCTTTTTCTGGCTCAGGCAGTTGGACGCGGAGATCATCGCGTCTCGCAATATCTTACCTTGTATCAATTTCAGCACTCCCTTACAGGTACGCGCCCGGCGTGAACGCCGCAGCGGTTCACCCCGATTATTCGGTTTTCATCCCGTCCACGTAGACATTGACCTTCTTCACATCCAGCCCCGTGGCTTCCTCCACGGTATACCGCACCTTGTTGACGATGCTCTTGGCGATGGCGGATATGTTCATGCCGTATATGACGGAGATATGCAGGTCCACGATGAGTTTGTCGTTCTCACTGCGCACCCGGATTCCCTCGTCCGCGAAGGGACGCTTATAAAAAAACCGAACGCAGCCCCTGTTTGGTGCCGCTTTTGACCATGCCGGACACACCATAGCAGGAGGACGCGGCGTTACCCACAAGATAGGCAAAATATTCCTGCGATATTTCGATGGTCCCCAGATGATTTTCGATTCGGATCATGCTATAACACACGCCTTTCTATTCAGGTTTGGCGAGGGACGCTTTGGAAAAGGATTGCGCGGCGGTCAGGCAAAGACCCAACTCTCAAAGCCGCTGTACACATCGTACGCGTGGGGGATAAGCCCCGACAGGCTGCGGTGAAAAGCCGCCATCCCCTGGCGCCAGCACAGAGGGATATACGGCAGATCCGCGGCGAAGGCATCACAGAACCCCTGAAGAGTCCGTTCCCCGCGAGATACGCGTTATAGGCTCCAGCCGCCGGTGATTCCGCCGCAAGGCCGTAGGCCGCGGCCCCGCCGGGGGTGAGGAAGGAACGCAGATGCAGATCCGCGCTCAAGCGGACCTCGCCCAGATACAGGTCGAACTGCCCCTTTTTCAGCCGGTTTTCATACTCGGCAAACGGCAGCTCGGTCACGGTCACCGCGATACCCGCCCGGGCCATCTGCTGCGCGACAAGATCAGCGGTGTTTTTCCGGAAAGGGTTCCCCTGCGTAACGAGCAGCTCGAGGGATAGTCCCGCGGCGCTGTCGGTAGTATTATAACCCGCCTGCTCCAATTGTGCAACAGCGGAGGCGATATTTTCCGCCGCGCCCAGTACTTTTATATCCGCAGCCTCCGCCCATTGGGGTGGAAACGGGGAGAGCGCCGGGGCTCCCCGGTCGGACAGCGCCCCCCGAGACGAGCTCCTCGCGGCTCAGGGCGGCGGAGAGTGCGGCACGCACCTCCGTTTTTTTTTTCAAGGCGTCGTGCCGGGCGTTGACCCCCAAAAACAGCAGGTCAGGCAGCGGGACATCCGCCGTGGCGCTGGAGGTACGGGGATCTCCCCGCCCGACAGCTCACTGTAGAAAAAAGGTAAGGGAACCGTTTTCCAGGCCATGCAGCATAGCATCGGCGTCGGGGAAATCCCGCAGACGGATGCTCGTGATCGTGCCGCCGCGTCCCGGACGGAGGGTGAGGGTATCGTCTCCGGCGTTATACACATACGCACCGGAACCGAGGGGCGGGTCCTCCGCTCCCCTGCTTGACCACCGGAAAAGAGAGGCATGCCTGCCACCGGGGGTCGGGGGACGCCAAGGTGAACGCCACCCGGTCGGTTCCCTGGGCCGCAGCGGCGGTGATATTGGTCAGCAGAGGGCCGAAGGCCGCCGTGCCTTTGGCGGCCGCAAACGAGGCGGCGACATCCGCCGCCGTCACCGGCGACCCGTCGGAAAAGTGCGCGTCGGAGCGAATGGCGACGACTGGGCGAAGGGGCTCGCCCTCATCGATAGACGCCGCCAGGTTCAGCCGGACGGCATAATCGCCGCCAACCGCGGTCAACCCTTCGTACAGCAGGGAGGCGAGGTCGAGATTGGCGCGGCTCTGGGCCTTATACGGATGCAGGGAGTCCTCCTTGCTGAAACTCAGGGCGAAGGGCGGCAGCGCCGGCGGCGCCGAAACAGGAGGCTCGCTCGCCGCGGACGGCTCCGGCTCGGGAGGATGAGGAATGGTGGAACAGCCCCCGAGGCAGAATGCGGACAGGACGAAAAAAGCCAGGCAGATCCGTGCCTTTCCCCCAAACCGGCCACCTCCCGTCAGGACTATTCAATCGTATAGTATACCCTAAAACCCCGAAAGAATCAAGGCTTACGCCGGGATTCGACGAAACTTTGTATAAAGTTTCCCGATTGACAAATCTTGAACAATCCGTCATAATAAGGAATAGACGAAGAAATTAGGAGGAATTCCGCATGGGCTACACACTCGCACAGAAGCTCATCAAGGCCCACCTGCTGGACGGCGAGATGACTCCGGGCAGTGAAATCGGGCTGAAAATCGATCAGACCCTGACGCAGGATGCTACGGGCACCATGGCCTATCTGGAATTTGAGGCCATGGGCGTTCCGCGGGTGAAAACCGAGCGGTCGGTAGCGTATATCGATCACAACACCCTCCAAACCGGCTTTGAAAACGCCGACGATCACCGCTATATCCAGTCGGTGTGCAAGAAGCACGGTCTGTATTTCTCCCGCCCCGGCAACGGTATCTGTCATCAGGTGCATCTGGAGCGGTTCGGCATTCCGGCAAAACCCTGATCGGGTCGGACAGCCACACCCCGACGGGGGGCGGCATCGGCATGCTGGCCTTTGGGGCCGGCGGCCTGGATGTGGCCGTGGCCATGGGGGCGGCGCCTACTACATCACCATGCCAAAAATGGTACGGGTCAATCTGACCGGCCGGCTGTGGCCTTCGTCGCGGCCAAGGACGTGATTCTCGAGGTGCTCCGCCTGCTGAGCGTCAAAGGCGGCGTGGGCAAGATCATCGAATACAGCGGCGATGGGGTCAAGACCCTGTCGGTGCCCGAGCGGGCGACCATCACCAACATGGGCGCCGAGCTGGGTGCCTCCACCTCGATTTTCCCCTCCGACGAGATCACCCGGGCGTTCATGAAGGCCCAGGGCCGGGAGGCTGACTGGGTGGCCTGGCCCCCGACAGCGACGCTGAATATGATGAAGTGGTGAACATTGACCTCTCCGCCCCTGCGGCCGCTGGCCGCCTGCCCTCATTCTCCCGACGCGGTGAAGACAGTGGAGGAGATCGGGCCGATCAAGGTAGATCAGTGCTGCATCGGTTCCTGCACCAATTCCTCCCTCTACGATATGCTCAAGGTTGCCGCCATCCTCAAGGGCAAGACCGTCCATCCGGACGTCAGCCTGTCCATCGCGCCTGGATCCAAGCAGGTGCTGGGCATGCTCGCGGAAAACGGCGCCCTCGCAGACCTGATCGCCGCGGGTGCCCGCATCCTCGAATGCGCCTGCGGCCCCTGCATCGGTATGGGCCAGTCTCCCAATTCCGGCGGTATTTCCCTTCGGACCTTCAACCGCAATTTCGAGGGCCGGTCGGGTACGGCCGACGCCCAGGTGTATCTGGTCAGCCCCGAGACGGCCGCGGCGTCCGCCCTGGCCGGGGTATTCACCGATCCGCGTACCCTCGGGGAGATGCCGAAGATCGGGATGCCGGAATCCTTCCTCATCAACGACAACTTGATCGTCCCTCCCGTCCCGGCAGAGGACATGGACGAGGTGGAAATCCTCCGTGGGCCCAACATCAAGCCTTTCCCGGCGACAGTGCCCCTGGCGGAGTCCATCGAGGCTAAGGTGCTGCTCAAGGTGGGCGACAACATCACCACCGACCACATCATGCCGGCGGGTGCAAAGATCCTGCCCCTTCGCTCCAATATTCCCGCCATTTCGAGCATTGCTTTGTCCGGTGCGATCCCGAATTTCCCGCCCGCTGCAAGGCGGAGGGGACCGGCATTATCGTCGGCGGGGTCAACTACGGCCAGGGAGCTCCCGGGAACACGCGGCGCTGGCGCCTCTTTACCTCGGGATCAAGGCCGTGATCGTCAAATCCTTTGCCCGCATCCATGCGGCCAACCTCATCAACGCGGGGATCCTCCCTTGACCTTCGCCAATGAGGCGGATTACGACCGTATCTCGTTCGGCGACGAGCTGTGCCTGCCCGATATCCGCCGCCGTTTGGACAAGGGGGAACCGGTAGTGCTTTTGAACCGGACGACTGGGGAGGAGTTCCTCTGGCCGCCGCTTTTTCCCGCCGCCAGGTGGAGATGCTGCTCGCGGGCGGCTTGCTCAATTATACCCGGGAACAGGGCTGAACAACGATGCGCACAATCAGGAGGTGACAGGATATGGCCAAGGGAGACACGATCTCGATGTCGGTGATCCGGCGTCTGCCCCGCTATTACCGGTTCCTGTACGATCTCAAGGAAAACGGCGTGACCCGTATCTCGTCCCGGGAGCTCTCCCAGCGCATGGGCCTCACGGCGTCCCAGATCCGCCAGGATCTGAACTGTTTCTGGCGGCTTTGGCCAGCAGGGTTACGGGTACATGGTGGAACAGCTTTATACCGAAATCGGCCATATTCTCGGGATGGATCGGCTCTCGGACACCGTCCTGCTGGGGGCCGGCAACATGGGCCGGGCCATCGCCAACCACATGGATTTCGAGAACCGCGGCATCCGGCTGGTCGGGATTTTTGACGACTCCCCGGAACTGATCGGGAAAACCGTCCGGGGATGGAGGTCCAGCCCATTAAAAATTTGGACAACGTCTGCCGTATAAAAAAACCCGAGGTGGCCATCCTCTGCATCCCGAAGGAGGCGGCCCCCGAGCTGGTGGAACGCCTCCTCGAGGTGGGGGTACGGGGATTTTGGAACTTCAGCCATTATGACATCAGCTATTATCACCCCGGGGCCGTGGTGGAGAATGTCCATTTGGGGACAGCCTGATGACCCTCTCCTATCAGCTCAAAAACCGGCTTCTGACACATCAAAACGCCCGGGACATCCGAAGGGATGTCCCGGGCGTTTGGGGTTGGTTAGCGGATTTCGATCTGGCGGGAGGCCGGAAGCGAAGCCGGCTCGTCTTTCGGCAGCTCCAGTTTCAGTACGCCGTTCTCATAGGACGCACTGATCTGGTCCGCTTTGATGCCAGAGACATCAAAGCTGCGTGAGAAGGACCCGTAGCGGCGTTCGCGGCGGACATATTGCCTTTCTCGTCCTTGTCCTCTTTTTCCTCCGTGTGTTCCGCACGGATGGTCAGGGATATCACCCTCGAGATCGAGGTGGATATCCTCTTTTTGAAGCCGGGCAGTTCGGCCTCAAGCAGATAGCGGTCACCCTTGTCCAAAATGTCGGTGCGGAAACGGGAGACACGGGTGTCCAGGCCGTCAAAAGGCTCTTCTCGACATTGTCCAGATATTGAAACAGGTTGCGTTCATTGCGTCCAAAAGGAATCAGGTCAAACATACGACATACCTCCGTTTAATAGGATCTGTTTGATTCTGCTCTGCATCGGTGTGCCCCATCGGGTTCACCCTCCATCTGTCTTGATCTCTTAACGTCTTTTAGTTTACCCGGAATTTATGACAAATTTTACGATAAAATATGAACAAAAATATAAATATTAGCACTCTATTCGATAGAGTGCTAATATGAAAGAAACATATTTCTCTCCTCTTCCGCTTATACTAGAAGGAAGGAAAGGTACGGGCAAGGGAGGAAATCCGAATGGCGGAGTCGAGCGATGTCCTGATCATCGGCGCAGGCCCGGCCGGGCTGACGGCGGCAATCTACGTCTGCCGGGCCGGGTGGACGGCCACGATCTTGGACAAGGGTTTTTACGGCGGACAGGTGGCGATTACCCCTGAGGTGGAAAATTATCCGGGGTGCTGCGCATTGCCGGACCAGACCTGTCTCAAAACATGTATGAACAGGCGGTGGAGTTTTGGTGCGCAGGTGCGCTTTGAGGAGGTCCGGAAGCTGACGCTGGAGGGGGAACGCAAGAGAGCCTTAACCTCCGGCGGAGAGTATGAGAGCCGGGCCGTCATCCTCGCCAACGGGGCGAAACGGCGCCATCTCGGCTGTCCGGGCGAGGAAGAATTTGCCGGCCGGGGTGTTTCTTACTGCGCGACCTGTGACGGCGCCGTCTTTAAAGGGAAGGATGTCGTATTGGTCGGCGGGGAAACACCGCCCTGGAGGACGCGCTGTATCTCGCCAAGATATGCGGCAGCGTCACGCTGGTTCACCGAAGGGAATCCTTCCGTGGGGAGAGGCGTTTGGCCAAAGCGGTGCAAGGCCACCCGAATATCCGGATTCTCTATAACGCGACCGTAACCGAGATTCGTGGCGACGAGACCGTTAACGCCGTTTTGATAAAGGATGGAAAACAGGTACCGTCACGCCGGTCGGGGCCTCGGCCATTTTCATCGCCATCGGATATGAACCCGAAAACCGGATGTTTTCACCACCGGTCCGGCTGGACAAGGCCGGCTATATCCTGGCAGGAGAAGACTGCCGGACCGGGGTGCAGGGGTGTTTGCCGCCGGAGACTGCCGCACAAAACCGCTGCGTCAGATCGTCACGGCCACGGCTGACGGCGCGGTAGCCGCCTTCCAAGCCGGCGCTTATCTGTCGGCGGAGGAGGAAAAAGGGATGAGAATCCCTTTTCCCGCTTCTCCTCCTAGTTTTTCGGCGGCAATTGGCGAATAGTTTACCCTCTTCTCCGATTATATGACAATGACAAATTTAAATAGTGAAACATATTCACTTGACAACCGGCGGCATCGGGGTTAGGGTGGAAATAGAACAGAGACAAAGGAGAGGGATTCTTCGGTGGAGGAAAAAAGACGTGGAAGACTTACCGGAATCAAAAGGAATTTTCGTCGCGCCCGTATGGACGTCCGCTCCGTCTATAAGCTGGACATCTGCTGCCGGATTCTGCAGACGAGCCGTTCCGATATCCTCCGAAAGGGGACTGACCGGCTCTATGAGGAGCTTACCGTAGAGTAGCGGCCCGGCTCCGCACACCATACAGCAACCCCCGCGGCTGGTGCGGTCCGGCCGTGGGGTTATTCTTTGCCGGCCATGCCTGTTTGGGGACGCAATATGGGCCAGATGCGAAATATAGTTTGGTAAACTGCCAAAGAAAGGCATTGCGGCCGGATGGACAAATCGATATAATGAAATTGCAGGTTTTCGGCATAGCCGGCATCCAAATTGACAAATTGAGAAAATGGAGGAAGAAAAGATGGCAAAACTGAAGGTCGGCGTTATCGGCTGCGGCGGAATTGCCAACGGCAAGCACCTGCCCTCTTTGCAGAAGCAGGGCGACCGGGTGGAACTGGTGGCGTTCTGCGATCTGATCGTGGAACGGGCGGAGGCAGGCAGCGGCTACATACGGAGCCGAAGGTGCAAAGGTCTATGTGGATTATCATGAGCTGCTGGCCGACAAATCCATCGACGTGGTGCATGTCTGCACCCCCAACCGCTCCCACTGTGAGATCACCGTGGCGGCCCTGGAGTCCGGCAAGCATGTCATGTGCGAGAAGCCGATGGCCAAAACCGCGGCGGACGCCCGTCTGATGTTGGAAACCGCGAAAAAAACCGGTAAAAAGCTGACGATTGGCTATCAAAACCGCTTCCGTCCCGATTCTCTGCTGATGAAGCGGGCGGCCGAGGAGGGTGAGCTCGGCGACATCTATTTCGCCAAGGCTCATGCCATCCGCCGCCGCGCGGTACCCACCTGGGGTGTTTTCCTCAATGAATATGAACAGGGCGGCGGCCCTCTGATCGATATCGGTACCCACGCCCTGGATCTGACCCTGTGGATGATGGACAATTACAAACCCAAGGCTGTACTGGGCCGGGCGTTCA
>VOFE01000234.1_pt1 | contig 94000 bp, 163 predicted proteins | sample 5384071 | NCBI WGS metagenome assembly VOFE01 (sample SAMN12384724, study PRJNA508395) | human gut metagenome | isolation source: healthy gut D | host: Homo sapiens
TCAACATTGGCTACACAGGATGCACAGGTCATCCCATTAACCACAAAAAGGTTTCTTTTGCCATTTCCTATATCACCTCCATATGATGCCCACAGGCACATTGGCCAGGCACACAGTCACAAGCCACCTGATCAGGTGCTTTTGCTAAAAGCAAGGCCTGCAAGCTTATCCACATCAGCTTGCGTCATTGGTGTCTTTGCGATAAGTTGACCCAATAAATCGCTGTGGTTGGTCAAGCAAATCTTGTCAAAAAAACAGCCTCTAAAAGCTTGAAAATTTGCTTCATCTTTGGCTTCTAGCTTGATAGATAAACCCCCCGCGTCCTTGACGCTGACTGGTTAGGTAACCCTTATCCGCCAAACGTCAATCAAGGTCTTAACTGTCGAAGCCGACCAGTCTAGCTTCTTAGCTAGAATCGCTATAATCTCTGAAGAAGTCGCGCCCCTTAGTCAGGCATGCACTTCCTCGCAGATGAAATTGTCAGCTTCCCATTCTGCAGAGGATAATAGTACGAGATATACGAAAGATGATTACGAGATTTAACCCTCAGCTCAAGCCCTTGTAGATATACAAGGCACCAACCAAAAGAAAAATCAGTGCATAGTGATTCTCTCCTCGACAGAAAAAGAGTAATGCGCCTATTAAGAAACAGACCCCTAGTATTACCCTCAATGATACTTTCATGTGTCTACCTTCTTTCTATAAGTAAGATGAAAATAAAACAAGAGATACATTTAATTCGCTACAATCCACCCATATTATAAAGCTTGATAACTAAGAAAATCAAATTGTCCCAAAGAATGATTTTGATAAAAAATACTCCCCATTTCTGGAGAGTAGCATCTGCTATTTTTCAAAATGTGAACCGAATGTAACAAATTCAGCGACTTCTTCTTCCTTACCGTCGTGGAGGTCACGGACAATTTTTGATCCCAACGATAACACCGTCTGACACAGCGTTAAAACGTTTGATGTCTTCCTCTGTTGACACACCGAAACCTGTGAGAACCGGAATGTCAGCATGGGCAGTCAAGTTAGCCAAGTGTTTATCAAGGTCATCACGGTAATTACCAGTCTTACCAGTAACGCCATTGATGGCAACGGCGTAGATAAAGCCTTCTGCACCATCAATCAACTGTTTCTGACGGTCAATACCTGTAGTCAAGCTTACCAAAGGCACGAGAGCAATATCACTGTCTTTCAAATATGGGGTAATAAAGTCAGCGTGTTCATCTGGCAAATCAGGAATAATGAGCCCCTTAACAGATGTCTCTGCAAGATCCTTAACAAAGGCTTCAATACCATATTGATAAACTGGGTTGATGTAGGTCATGATAACCAAAGGTACCTGTGTTTTTTGTTCTTGAAGCTTCTTGATAATAGCTATCAAAGTCACATCTTTAGCCAAACTACGCTGTCCTGCTAGTTCAATAACGGGACCATCGGCCACAGGGTCTGACCATGGAATACCCACCTCAATAGCTGAGACACCACTATTTTCCAAGAGAGCGATAGTCTCAAAGAGTCCGTCTAGGCCTTTAGCGTGGTCACCAGCCATGATATAAGGTACGAAAATACCGCGTTTACTGTCTTTGATAGCTTGTAGATGTTTTGTTAGTGTTTTTGTCATGGTTTATTTCCCTTCTGCTTCAGCTTCGAAACGTTCTTTAACCTGCATAACGTCCTTGTCCCCACGACCTGAGAGGCAGACAATGAGGCTTTGGTCTGGCGACATCTTAGCTGCCACTTTTTGCGCAAGCGCAATGGCATGGCTAGACTCAAGGGCAGGGATAATTCCTTCCAAACGTGACAGAAGTTTGAAACCTTCGAGAGCTTCTTCATCTGTGATAGAGTCGTAAGTCGCACGTCCAATTTCGTTGAAATAAGAGTGCTCAGGACCAACCCCTGGGTAGTCCAGACCAGCTGAGATAGAGAAGGCTTCCATGATTTGACCGTGAGCATCTTGGAGAACATCCATAAGCGCTCCATGAAGGATACCTGGACGGCCTTTGGCAAAGGTTGCGGCATGTTTTTCAGTATCAAGCCCCAAACCAGAAGCCTCAGCACCATACATGGCTACTGATTTATCATTAACAAATGGGTAGAACATACCGATAGCATTTGAACCACCACCGATACAAGCCATTACAGCATCAGGCAATTTACCGCCAGAAATCTCTGCATATTGGCGCTTAGCTTCACGACCGATGACAGATTGGAAGTCACGAACAATTTCTGGGAATGGTGCAGGACCAAGGGCAGAACCCATGATGTAGTGAGTATCCTCGATACCTGCAACCCAAGCACGAAGGGCTGCATTTACAGCATCCTTAAGTACGCGCGAACCATCTGTCACGCTAAATACCTTGGCACCAAGCAATTCCATACGGAAAACGTTAAGCGCCTGACGTTTAACATCTTCTTCACCCATATATATTGTACAATCCATATCGAAAAGGGCTGCGGCTGTCGCTGTTGCAACACCGTGTTGACCTGCACCAGTTTCGGCGATGATTTTCTTCTTGCCCATACGTTTGGCAAGCAAGACTTGACCAAGGGCATTGTTAATCTTGTGGGCACCTGTGTGGTTAAGATCCTCACGTTTAAGATAAATTTGCGCTCCACCGATATGGTCAGTCAAACGTTTGGCGTGGTAAAGTGGTGTCTCACGGCCCACATAGTTTTTGAGGAGGTCATCCAATTCCGCTTGGAAACTTGGGTCTTCCTTGGCTTCACGATAGGCCTTGTCCAATTCAATAACGGCTGTCATCAGCGTTTCTGGAACGAACTGACCACCGAATTTTCCGTAAAATCCTTTTGCATCAGGTTGTTGATATGTCATGCTTTCACTCTTTCTATAAATGCTTTAATCTTGTCTAAATCTTTGTGACCATCTGTCTCGACACCTGAGGACACATCTAAGGCATAGGGTTGGAAAGTTTCCTTGGCCTCTGCCACATTGTCCACAGTTAAGCCACCAGCGATGAAATAATCCTGCTCAATCTGCTTGTCAGCCAAAAAGCTGCCAGTCAAAGGTCTGGCCACTACCAGCAATGGGAGCATCAAAGAGAAGATAATCCGCCTGGCTCTTAACTTGAGACTCGCTATCCGAAATCTGAATAGCTCGAATAACTGGTACTGATATCTCTGGAATCAGAGTCTCATCAAATGTTCCATGAATCTGAACGATATCTAAGGGAACCTGATCAATCGCTTCTTCCAGTTCTTCAAGACTGGGTGAAACAAAGACACCGACGATTTTTGTCTGGCCTGTCACCCCTTTAGCCAGCTCGTGAGCTTGTTCAAGACTCACTTGACGCTTGCTTTTGGCGAACACAAAGCCAATGTAGTCAGCACCTATCTTCAACCGCAGTTGTTACCGCTTCTGGTGTCGATAGTCCACAAATTTTAACCTTTGTCAATTTGCAACTCCTTGACCTTTTCAGCCACATTGTCAGCCGTCATAAGGGCAGTTCCTACTAGAATCCCATTAAAATATGGGGCAACTAATGCAGCATCCTGACCTGTAAAAAAATAGCCGACTCAGAAATATAAACAGGCTTGTCCTTGAAATGCGTTGATAACTCAAGACTGGTGTTGATGTCTGTCTCAAAAGGTGACCAAATTACGGTTGTTAACGCCAATAATCTCAGCACCAATACGATGAGCCACTTCCAATTCTGGCAGATTATGCGTTTCAACCAAGACTTCAAGCCAAGGCTAGTCGCAAAATCATAGAGCTCCTTGAGACGAGCTTCTGGCAAGGCCGCTACAATCAAAGAATGACGGTTGCACCCGCATTACGGCTACGCACAATCTGTTTCTCATCAATAATGAAGTCCTTAGCCAAGGTTGGAATCGCTACCTCTGTCGAAATTTCTTTCAAATAGGAAATATCACCTTTGAAGAAGACTTCGTCAGTCAAAACTGAAATCATGACTGCCCCATTTTCCTCATAGGTCTTGGCCTGAGCCACTATATCCACATCTAGGTTAATATCACCCATACTTGGACTAGCTTTTTCACTTCAGAAATAATTTGCAGCTTGTTTTGATTTGACTTGAGAAACTCATAAAGACGATAGGTCTGACGTCAAGGGCTGCAAGTCTTCCATGACCAACTGGGCCACTTCTTTTTCTTTTGTTCTAGAATTGTTGGGAGAAAGGCTTTACTCATACTTGTACCTCTTGGAGTTGGCGAAGTTTCTCTAGGGCTGAGCCGTCCGCAATCAATTGACGAGCAAGCTCAACACCTTCTTTAATGGTCGCAACCTTACCATTGGCAAAAAGCCTAGACCAGCATTAAGCACTGTTGTTTCAAGATAAGGACTAGCTTCATTTTCAAGACACTAAGGAGAATCTCTGCATTTTCCTTGGCATCGCCACCTGTGATGTCAGACAACTCAACCTTTTCCATACCCAAATCTTCATAAGTGAAAGTGTGCTGACTGATGTGACCATCTTCCAAAAGGGTGTAGGTGTTGGTGCCATAGAGGGCAGCTTCGTCCATATTGTCAGGACCTGTGATAATAACCGCACGTTTACGTCCCAACTGTTGGATCGCATTAGCAACAATTTCTTGTAATTCCACACGGTAGAGACCCATAAGTTGCGTCTCAAGGTCAAGCGGATTAGCCAGTGGCCCGACCAAGTTCATAATCGTTGGAATCCCCAGAGCTTGGCGAGCTGGACCGATAAAACGCATAGCTGGGTGCATAGTTTGGGCAAAGATAAAGGCCAAACCAACCTCATCAAGTGCTTTAGATAGGGTTTCTGGTGATGCCGCAACGTTGATTCCAAGGGCTTCAAGGACGTCTGCCGAACCAGATTTAGAGGAAATCGAACGGTTACCAGCCTTGGCCATACGGATACCACCTGCTGCTAGGATAAAGCAAACAGTAGTCGAAATGTTGAAGCTATAAGACTGGTCCCCACCAGTTCACAGTTACACATAGCATCTGTGAAAGTCTCAGGCAAGACAGTCGCATGTGATTTGAGGGCACGCACGATACCTGTGATTTCATCTGCTGTTTCCCCTTCGTCTTAAGCCCCATAAGGAAGGCAGAAATCTGGCTTTCTGAGACCTCATTTTTAAGAATACGGTCAAAGACTGCTTGGACTTGATCTTGAGACAAGTCTTGGCGGTTTGAGATTTGTAGGAATATTTCTTTCATATCTGTTTTCCTTTTAAAAACTGTTCAATGTTATCTGATGCACGAGGAGAGATGTTTTGAGCGTAGACAAATCTAGTTCAAAAGACTGTCCACCTAGCCTGCAACGATTTTTACGAAATTTTCAACCATCTTAAGTCCATCTGGACTTCCGATGCTTTCTGGGTGATATTGCAAACCGTAAATAGGTAGCTCCTTATGTTGAATGGCCATAATTTCTTGATCATCAGTTGTGATAGCTGTCACATCAAAGCCCTCTGGCATTTGGTCAACAACGATGGAATGGTAACGCATGATTGGGACATCATTGTCGATATCCTTGAAAATAGGCGATGGCGTTTCAAAAGTGATGTTACTTTGTTTTCCATGCATGACATTCTTAGCCAAGCCAAGTTTACCACCAAAAGTTTCCCAATAGCTTGATGCCCCAAGCAAATTCCCATCATCGGTTTTTTACCAGCGAAATCCTTAATCAAGGCTTCCATTTTACCCGCATCAGCTGGCCAACCTGGACCCGGTGAAAAAGACTAGCCCGTAAGCTTTTTTCCGCCTCTTCATAGGGTCTCATCATCGTTACGCAAGACCTTTACCTCTGTAAATGTCCCTAGGTATTGTGCCAAATTATAGGTAAAAAGAATCGTAGTTATCAACTAGTAAAATCATTGGACATCTCCTATTCTTGTCATAGCTTTCGCCTTATTAATCGTTTCAAAAATTCATTTTCAGGAACACTATCGTAAACAACACCTGCACCTGCTTGAACATAGGCTTTTTGATTTTTGAGAATCATAGTACGGATGGCAATGGCAAAGTCCATATCTCCTGTCGCAGACAGATAACCAATAGCTCCCGCATAAATACCACGTTTTTCCTGTTCAAGCTCATAGATACGACGCATAGCACGAATCTTAGGCGCTCCTGACACGGTTCCAGCTGGTAGGGTTGATTTAAAGAGCATCAAGGGCTGTCAACTCAGGCAAGAGTTGCCCTTTGACCACACTGGTAAGATGCATGACATAGCGGAAATACTCAACCTCCATATACTTAGTCACCTTGACCGTACCATTTTGGCAATCTTACCAATATCATTACGTCCCAAGTCAACCAACATACGGTGTTCCGCAGTTTCTTTAACATCATGTGAGAGTTCATCTGCCAAAGCCGCGTCTTCAGCCTCATTGGCACCACGAGGGCGAGTTCCAGCAATCGGATTGGTGAACACCTCTCCATTTTTCACTGAAACCAGGCTCTCTGGGCTGGCACCAATCACCTGATAATCTCAAAATCATAGAAATAAAGATAGTTTGATGGGTTAGTCACGCGCAAGTTACGGTAGTAATCCAAAGGATCTCTCCTCAAAGTCCGCTGAAAAGCGTTGACTAAGCACACATGGAACATATCTCCTCACGAATGAGTTTCTTAGCCTTAGCCACCATATCCATGAAGACCTCTTTTTCGATATGATTTGAAAATTGCAAGGCTTGTAAGGCTTGAGGTGTAAACTCGTTTGGCGCCTGAGTCTGGAGGTTAGTTACCACCTGCCCAGAGCTTGACGCACCGCATCGTTATCACGACCTGAGTAGATATTGTCCTCAACCACATAAACCTTTTTCCTTCTTGTGGTCAAAAATCAAATAAGACTCATAGATGAAGAAATGCATATCAGGTGTCCCAATCGTATCTTCAGGAATCTCACCGATATTTTCATAGAGACCAATCATGTCATAGCCTGCAAACCCGATAGCACCACCTGCGAAAGGTAGGTCAGACTTGATGCCCTTGACTGTTACTTGGTCCAAGTATTCGAAAGGATCCTGATCAATCGCCTTACCATTTTCATAAAGAACACCATCCTTGAAGGTTACTTCAAAGACCGGATTATAGGCAACAATAGAAAAACGTGCATTTTCCTTTCTCACGAGGAATGGATTCAAGGATAACCTTGTGTTCCCCTGAACACGCATATAACAAGATTGGTGTTAAGGTATCGGCTGGTAAAATTTTTCTCATAGTATTTCCTTTCAAACTGGTTTATCGAGAGTAATAAGACTGATACAAGACTCCTTTATAGGATGTATCGGTAGCATTATTATTCTTTGTTCACTTTCTCTTCCAAAGCAATAAATGCTTGAATCATGCTTCTCCAAACACTTTCAGCCACATCTGGCGATAAGCCAAGCTCTAGTGCCTCCTTACGACGGTTTGCTATCACTTGGGCAACACGATCACTGGCCTGACAGCAACTTGTCTCCTTTGGGCTTCAGCCCCCTGCCTTTTCCACAAGTATTTGACGTTGGGCCAGGAGTCGAATTAACTGACTATCAATATTATCAATATCACTTCGAATATCGTTTAATGCATCCATAATACCCAACCTTTTCATTGAATAATGAAATAATACTTCTTAAGGTAAATAGACCTTTAAAGATAAAAGTAAACAAAAAACCTCACAGAGAAAACTCTGTGAGGGCATTAAATCTAGTTTAACACGGTACCACCTCAGTTAATGGTCTCAAAAAAACGACCATCATCTCTATCTCCTCTAACAAGGAGTTGCACGGTAAGGGGTGCCAACCGAGAAGAATATGTGTTACCTTCTCATTATCATCCAATCAGCCCAATGTTCGCTCATCTCGATTACCTACTCACAATCACCGCAGGCTCCCTGAAAATCTAAGACCAGTTACTTTCTGATTTACCAACTATTGTACTCCTTTTTAAGAGAGATGTCAAGAATTTTCTGTTAATTTTGACAATTCCCTCCTATAAGATTCGTCTATACCTAATCCAGAAAGTGAGATAGTCTTGTCCCTAAGCTACACAAAATAAAAAAGCCCCCAAAGGGACTTCTTGGTTTGATAAACAACGGCAGGGTGACAGTCCTGCATCTCTTTCAGACCCGAAGGTGCGGCGGCTGCCTCTTCCGCCCTCGTTGTTACTTCTTAACTATATTATATCACATTTTCTTAGCTCTACCAGCATTTAGATAATTTTTCAGCTTAGAATCTTTAATCACAAACATGGTACGGACATTAAGTTTATCACATAATCTGACCGCTACCAAAACATTACCATCAATACGTTTGATGAATTCAAGGACTGGCCATTAGGATGGCGACCAATATAGTCCGGATGAGCAATAATCTCTGGAATCCGTTCATAGGTAGCATCAAAATCACTGAATTCCTGGCGATGTTTTTCCATATGCTTCTTACGTTGTGTAGACAGCGTGATTTCTTCACCAGGCTTGTAGTTCAAATCAAAAGCTTTAATGACTTTTGGCGTCAAGTGCCCTACTATTTCCATGCCTCTATTGTACCATACCTCATACACATCAAGGCTTTTCCTACTGTTGAGCTATCAAAAACTCAAGCCTGTTACCAAGCTCGAGTTTTGCTTTATGCTTTTGAAAAGCACCTTGTTTGTAGCTAATCCAGAAGAAAAGCGGTGTACAGATAGCCATTGCTACTAGATAGATTGGCAAGGTGTAGCTATTAAGTGTCGAAATTTCAATCACATCTCGAAGATAGTAGGAGCTGATTAAGAAGCCAAAGACTGAGTAGATAATCAAGGCCACACGCCCCTTATTCAAAGGGATACAAGCACGAATAACGGCAAGAACACCCATTGATCCCATCATATAGTAAGAAAGCGTCAGCATGTCTGTATTGCTCATGCCAAGATAGACCTGAGATAGATGGAAAATAAGAACACTGATAACCAGCATCAAGGCATTAGGAATAGACAACTGGAGCGAACGTCTGAGGAAATGTTTCTCAACAGGACGAATATTACGCTCAAAAGTTAAAATAAACGGTGGAAAACCTTCGATAAATTGACCCGCCAAAGTCATCTGAACTTGAATGAACGGGAAGACCAAGAGGTACTCTGCCTTACCAAAAACAATACTGGCAATACAGATAAGCCCCAAAAGGAAGGAATAGACCGTTTTGATGAGGAAAATAGGTGCAATGTGGGCAATATTATTAACCACGGCGTCCCTCAAATAGAATTTCAGGAATGTCCTTAAACTCGGAATCCATTAGCACCAAGTTAGCAATCTGGCGTGTAGGGATCTCCCTCTGCCATAACAATCGAACAGTCCGCTTCACGTAGTGCCAAGATATCATTGACACCGTCACCAGTCATAGCTGTGGTATGCCCGTTGGCATTAAGCGTTTGGATTAACAACTTCTTCTGATGTGGAGATACGCGGCCAAAGATTGCCGTATCTTCAGCCAAAGCCTCCAACTCCTCATCACTGACCTTAGAACAGTCAATATAGCTTTGATAATCCGCAAAACCAGCCTGGTGTGCAATATGAGAAACCGTCACCGGATTGTCACCAGAAATAATCTTCAGCGTCACATCTTCTGAACGTAGGTATTCCAGAGTTTCTGCAGCATCCTCACGAATCGGATCGGCAATTTCAAGTAAGGTCAAGCCTTCAACGTCATTCGGCAAACTCATAGTCTCTGTATCAACCGCTGACTGACTCCATGCCAAAATCAAAACACGAGAACCACGAGCCTGCGCCTGATCGACTGCTTTGGGATTTTCCTTAAGAAGCATCTCAGGTGCTCCCAAAAAGAGAGTTCCGATTCCATCAATGCTCATAGCACCCCATTTACGATCACTTGAAAATGGAATAATATCCCCTACCTGATAGTGATGCTCCAGACCTTCATAGGCATTTCGAATCGCCTGAGCCGTTGCATTGTTATCCTTACTATGCTGCATATAAGCCGCAAGCAAACGCTCCAACTCCTCTTTCGTAAAACGCTCTGACAGTAGTTCTAGACCTTTAACTGTCATCTTTCCTTGTGTAATCGTCCCTGTCTTATCTAAACAAAGCACGTCTACACGGGCCAAGGTTTCAACAGAGTACATCTCTTGCACCAGAATATGTTTCATTCCCAAGTTTAATGACGGCCGTCAAAGAGATGTAATAGTCAAAGGGCAATTCCCTTAGGCAACATTCCCAGAAGGGCTGTCGAACTGGTAACTACCGACTCTTGCAGAGAGAGCTGTTTAATCAAGTAAGCCTCAAAAAAGAGCGAGCCCAAACGGTATCACAATCTTGCCCGTAAACTTGGCAATCTTATCCATATTATAGAGGATACGTGACACGATTGGCTTATGCGTCTTGGCCTCTAGCATGAGCTTATTGGCGTAATTGTCCTCGGCTACGTTAATAACCTTAGCATAAACCTGACCGCTCACAAGATAAGAACCAGAGAGCAACTCCTTCCCATCTTTCTTTAGAATGTGATCACTCTCACCAGTCAGCATGGCCTCGTTAAGCTCGGCTATCCATCAACAACCACGGCATCACTAGGCACCTGTTCACCCGCAGACAAGAGCATAATATCATCCAAGACAATATCCTGAGGATCAATAGAAGTCACCTCGCCATCACGCACCACACGGATCTGATCCTTATTCATGAGATTGAGCTTATCAATCATGCGACGGGCACGCAACTCTGTCATCATCCCCGTAAAGGCATTAAGCACAATGATTCCGAAGAAAAAAGATTAGACCAAGCCTGAACAGCAATCAAGGCCACAAAAATAGCAAAATTGAGCATATTAAAGGAGTTAAAGACATTACGTCTAAAAATCTCCCAATTGCTGGAGCCAGTTTTTGCTTTAAAATGATTTGTTTTACCGGCATCTATCCGTCGCTTGACCTCCACCTGCGTCAAGCCTTGTAACTGTTTTTTCATAACTTTCATAGTAGCATAAAAATGAGGTGTTTTCAAAGGTTAGCCGTCATGGAATAGCCAGGAAATAGACCTATTATATCGAACCACTCTCCCAACTATTTCACTCAACCTAAACTACTTTCAAATAGTAAAGGCAGGAGTCCCTACAAAACACTTCTATGCTATCTTATTCTCTAATTAAACCTACTTTGATAAATTAAATTAAACAGCCATTGAAGATTAATTAATGGTTTTGGTTGAGCATCAATCACAGGTTGAACGGTCTCTCTAATTTCTTTTTGGACTTTTCGTTGATTATATTTTATAGTATGATAACGTTTGTCAAAAGCATGTTGGACAGAAAAATTACGATTTAAAAAGATAGCCATCACCAGATGCCGAACTAAAAATATAGAGTATCACCTGAAAGATCTAATACAGACGTTTTGTTCCTTTTATCTCTAGTTATAGAATACGACCCATCATCATCGTATCTAATACCTTCTATTTCCGGTGTATAAATCCCAAGCCATATTCTCCATTAGCATAACGATATCCGGCTCTGTCCCCTCCTTATGAGGGAATGTGCTGAGCATAATAAACAGAGTGGTATTTTAAATTTAAAAAAGTAAATAGGCTCATTCCTAAGACTGTAACCAGCCCTATAAATAGTCCTACAAAGATCCCTAAAATGTTTCTTTTTTGCATCCTTATCTTCTCTTTCTTTTTTATCTCCAATCGAATTTTTGACTGGATTAACAATAAACCATTGTACAGTATTTATCACAAGTCTTACAATTTAATGATTTGTAATTGCTCTAACATTTTTATGAACAAGAAAAATCAAGTCTCAACAAATTCCTCCAATACTCCTCCCCACTTTGTCAATCAAGCTAAACATGGTATAATAGTTAAGATTTTTATACTACTTATTTCTGGTCAGAAGTGGGCAGTAAAAATTTAAGAAACAGGGGCTAATCCCTTGATATGAAAGGAATCTAGAATCTATTATGATGAACATGCAAAACATGATGAAGCAAGCTCAAAAGCTTCAGAAACAAATGGAAAAAAGCCAAGCTGAGTTGGCTGCTACAACCTTCACTGGAAAATCAGCACAAGACTTGGTAGTTGCTGAATTAACTGGTGACAAAAAAGTAGTTAACATCACTTTCGCTGATGCTGTCGTGGATCCTGATGATGTGGAAACACTTCAAGATATGACTGTTCAAGCACTTAACAATGCTCTTGGACAAATTGACGACGCGACTAAAAAATCAATGGGTGCCTTTGCAGGTAAATTGCCATTCTAAAAATAAAAAGGAATCTCGCGGTTCCTTTTTTTCTATACACTCATTACAATTCAGTCATAACATACAAAAGACTTGGACAAGAAATCCAAGTCTTTTTGTGATAGTCATATAAAATTTTATTCTTCAACCAAAGCAAGACCTGACTGTGCGTCTTCTTCGTTGCCAATTTATAGCGATTCTTTTGACCTAAGTAGATACTCGCTGAATCCAATGAACTTTCTAAAGTAGGGTAATTCACATCCTCATTCGCTGTTTGGATAGGTACAGGTCCTGAAATTAATAGCTCATCATCATTCTTGACATAAATCTGGTATTCTCCAACTTCGCTAGTTTGAGCTAAAATCTCATTCAACAAGTCTGGGTCGAGCGTTTGAGCGACGCCATCAACCACTTGATTGGAGTCCTGCTTATGCTCCGACGAATCCACTACTTCAGTGATAACGATGTAATCAGGAGTTTTCCTCATCTGAAAGTCTTAGATCCTTCAGTTTCTGGCTGTTTTTGTCCAGATGTATCTTGTTTCTTCGTATCTTGAGCTTGCCCATCATGAGTCTTCAATTCCTCATCACTAACGGTTTGAACCTTTAGTTTGATTGGCATCTAAATCAAGTTTTGGCGCTTCTTTAACGTCAGCTGAAGCTCCACTGGTACCCATGAATAGAGCTAGAGTCCCCAAAGTAGTAATCAAGCTGATTATTGATTTGCCGATAAAACCATTATTTTTGTTCTTATTCATAAATCCCTCACTATTTGTTTGGTTAGCTCTAACTGGCTAACAACGAGTCCAATTTGCTGCTGTAGGTGGTAAAAGGTTGGTTGAGCTGTTTGACCAACCCTTCACCCAGATAACAATCTTAGCATGCAAAAACCTTGATTTCAAGCATTTCTTTAATTTTAAGCATTTTAAATAAATGACAACTTCATGTCTTAAAATTGATGCTAATCTATTATCAGATTAGCTTTTTAACGCTATGCAAATGGTAATTTCTTTAAGTAGTACTTAGGGAAACAATACTTGTTTTTTAGACAGATTCTTCAAAAACCACTTTTGCTGACTCATCTCCCCCAAAAATTTATCGGATAGCAAAATTCTGTCCAAACACTTTAAATGTAACTATAAAATAGAATTCTTGAGACAGGAAGTCGAATTTTTCAACATCCTAAAATAAGATTAGAAACTAAAGTCCCTCAATTAGTTCAAAAAAGTTACAACAAAAGGATTTATAAAACGCATCCCAATAAACAACTCATTCTAAAAATGTACATCCCTCATTTAGATATCTACATTTTAAGGTAATCACAACTTCTTTAAAAATAACTAACACACAAAAAACGATTACGCAAAAGGCCCCTATTTCCCAATGAATAAATTAACCCATATAGAAAATGTATCCTCCAAATTCAAAAAAAATGGCGGTATTCTGGATATATCCGTGCTAGAAACTATGAAAAACTCTTTATTCATCATCAACTCTGACGCAAAAGCTAGATTCCCTTTGACAACCCCTATGATGAAACATTTACCGACCTAAACTCTCCGATAATTATGGAAATTTGAAAAAAATAGTATATCCACTCCGTAAAAAGACTAAAAATAACCTAACTTTATAACTAGTTCACCAAATCTTCACCTTACTCAAAAGCTCATTTAGAAATAGTTTTTTCTCATATGTAAAGCGCTTCGCTCCAAATTTCTGTCACATGTAAGAAAAGTCTTATCGTCTTTAAACCTTTTTTGCTACAAAACCTAGATATTCCAAGGAAAATCCGTTACAATAGAGTACGGAAAGATAGGTAATTATCAGCATCATTATTTTCATATGAAAGGGAAATTCATGGCTTATATTCAAATGAAGCATAGCTATAAACGCTATAAAACCGGTGATCTGGAAATTATCGCAAACAACGACATAAGCTTTGATATCGAAAAAGGGGAGCTTGTCGTTATTCTTGGTGCCTCTGGCGCTGGGAAATCAACCGTTCTTAACATCTTGGGTGGTATGGACACCAATGACGAAGGTCGCGTCATTATTGATGGTAAGGATATCTCTGAATACACAGCCAAAGAACTTACAACATATCGTCGTGAGGACGTTGGCTTTGTGTTCCAATTTTACAACTTAGTTTCTAACCTTACGGCCAGGAGAAAACGTCGAACTAGCATCTGAAATCGTTCCAAACGCTAAAGATGCTACTCAAACACTCGTCGAAGTCGGTTTGGGAGACCGTTTAGACAACTTCCCATCACAGCTATCTGGTGGGGAGCAACAACGTGTCGCTATTGCACGCGCCGTTGCCAAAAATCCAAAAGATTCTTCTTTGTGATGAACCAACGGGGGCTCTGGATTATCAAACAGGGAAACAAATCCTGACCCTCCTTCAAGAAATGGCTCGCAAACAGGGAACAACTGTTATTATCGTGACCCATAATGCTTCTCTAGCTCCAATTGCCGATCGTGTCATTCGAATGCACGATGCCAAGATTAAGAGTGTGGAACTTAATCCTAATCCACAAAAATCGAGGACTTGGAATACTAGAAAGGAGCACCGTCATGAAAAAACAACTTATTGAAAGATGTTTGGCGAACCTTTGTAGCTTCTAAAGGGCGTATGCTCTCTATTGCCTTGCTTATGGCACTGGGATCCTTTGCCTTGATTGGTCTTAAAGTAACTTCTCCTAATATGAAAAAAACTGGGGAACACTTCTTCAAGACGCATCAAACAGCTGACTTGAGCTTAATCAGCACTTACAGTATCAACCAAACCGATCAGGACCTTCTCAATTGATTAAGAAAAAGAATGTAGACATCGAGTATGGTTATTTCAAAGATGCTGTCATCAAGGGGAAGAATACAGCATTTCGTATTTTCTTCTCTAAACCTAAGAAAATCTCTACTTACGACCTTATTGAGGAAACTTCCTACTAAGGACGGGGAAATCGCTCTTTCCTCAACCTATAAAGAAGAATATAGCGTCGGAGATAAGATTAACTTTTCTGAGCCAGTAGATAGCTCAGGGCAAAAACAGTTAAAGGAACAAACATATACCATTACTGGTTTTGTTAATTCCTCTGAACTTCTCTCTAGGAACCGTCTTGGTAATGCCAGCGCTGGTACGGGGAAAACTAGATGGCTACGCCATTGTTCCAGAGACGGACTTCACCTCTAATGATTATATGATTGCCCGCATCCGCTACAAGGATTTGGAAAACGTTAGTCCTTTTAGTGAGGAATACGCAAATAAGATTTCTGAACGAAAGGCTGAACTTAAGAAACTCTTTAAAGATGAACCTGAGAAACGCCTAACTGAGATCAAGTCTCAGTCTCAAGCTCAAATTACTCAAGCTAAACAAGAACTTGAAACAGCACTCGCACAGACCCAGCAAATGGCTACAAGCAACCCAGCCGAAGCCGCTAGCGTCAAAGAAGCTACTACCAAAATTGAAGCCAAGCAAAAAGAACTCGAAGAAAGTCAAGCAATGGTTGATAATTTACCAGCGCCTAGCTATCAATTCTACTCTCGTCGAGAGATTCCGGGTTCTGAGGGATATGTTGCTTATGAAAGTAATATTAACATCATTCACGATGTGAGTAACATCTTCCCTGTCGCTCTCTACTTTATGGCAGCTTTGGTTACCTTTGTAACTATGGGACGCTTTGTTGAAGAGGAACGTGGTAAGGCTGGTATCTTCAACGCCCTAGGCTACAGTAATTCGACGAATTATCCATAAATTCGTCATTTATGGTTTGATAACGAGTATTACTGGTACAACTGCAGGTGTTATTACCGGTCATACACTACTTCCGATTCTAATCCACAATACTTATAAGAGCGATTTGCAGCTTCCTGCTTTTCGAATTGCACTTCTACCTAGGACTTACCCTTGTGGCCTTCCTTTTAGGTCTCTTATCTGCTGTGCTACCTGCCTTTGCGGTTGCCAAGAAAGAGCTCTGGGAAAAGCCTTCCCAACTCCTCCTTCCAAAACCACCTCGTGCAGGAGCTAAGATTGTCCTAGAACGCATCACACCGCTTTGGAAACGTCTCAGCTTTACGGAAAAGTTACCATGCGTAATATTTTCCGCTATAAGCAACGGATGTTTATGACCCTCTTTGGTGTCGCAGGTTCTATTGCACTGCTCTTCGCAGGTTTAGGCATTCGATCTTCTGTATCTAACCTTAACCAGCAACAGTTTGAAGACATCATTCACTATGATATGATTGTTGCCAAGCAACCAAATACGTCAAGTGCTTTGGATGAGGAACTCACTAAACTCCTCGATAGTAAAGACGTTAAAGAATACTTGAATGTCCATTTTGAAACCTTGCAAAAAATTGCCGGTAGCAACAAGGACACTCAAGAAATCTCAACCCTTGTCTTTAACGACCGTGACGATAAACTCGTTGATAGTTACGTTAGCTTGCATGACCGAGACCGTAATAAGACTCTCAAGCTATCTAATGACGGAGCTATTATCTCTGAAAAATGGCCAAACTCCTAAACCTCAAGGTTGGAGATACCATTACTGTGCAAAACAGTCAGGATGAATCTGTCAAGATTAAGATAGCTGGTATCACTGAAATGTACATGGGGCATTTCCTCTTTATGAATGCTAGCTACTACCAAAAAGCTTTTGGGACACCTTCAGTGAATAATGCCAACCTTGTTACTCTCGCTGAACCAACAAAGCAAAATGTTGAAAATATGGCAGCCAAATTCATCAACTTACCAAATGTTTATGGTGTTGTTCAAAACAACAGCCTTAAACTGCAAATCAGCACTATGGTCAATTCCTTGACACAGGTTATTGGTATCTTGATTACGGTTTCCATTCTCCCTTGCTGTGGTTGTTCTCCATAACTCTCACTAACATCAACGTTTCAGAACGTATCCACGAACTTTCAACCGTTAAGGTTCTTGGTTTCTACAATAACGAAGTATCCCTCTACATCTATCGTGAAACCATTTACCTTTCAATCATCGGTATCTTCGTAGGGTTCGGTCTTGGACAGGCACTTCACCATTATATGGTAAGCATCATTCCGCCAGATCGTATCATGTTTGATCCATCTCTCGGATTGGCTACCTACCTTTTACCAGCTGTTCTTATCGGCATAATCCTTATTATCCTTGGCTTCGTCGTCAACAAACGTCTTGCCAAACTTAATATGCTTGAAGCCCTAAGCTCAGTTGAATAAGCTAAAAACGCCTGAGAAGTAATTCTCAAGCGTTTTTTATGTTCGAAAACTCATTTTGTTTGAGTCTTAGCCAACTCCAGACAGTAGGTTTTCACATGACAATGAGGACAAGTCAGTTTCCGAGTACTTGGTGTATGTCCGGCAAGAGCAAACTCTTTAGAACTAGGCTCAAAAGTCCTATGACAGTTAGGACAGAGGTATTCAACCTGCTTTCTATAATGATATACCAATAGATTTATGGCTATTAAAAATGTCGGACAGACAACAAACAAACCTCTGGGATCCTTAAAATAATAAATGACAACCAGTAGGCTTATCAGATAAAGAAGGGAGATTAGAATGACACTCCCATATATTCTCAACTGCAAATGACGCCATGATTTTTGATTTTCCATAAGACGTGAAATGTCTGACAAATCTTCCAGCGAAAGTTGATGTCGTCTAGCAGTTGCTTTTTGCAAGTGACGGGCACGTTTTAGTTTGACCTCTATTTCCTCGAAGACTTTTCCAAGCTCTCGATTTGGTCTGTCAATAAAAGCTCTAAAACCTGCTCCCTATTCTCTTCTTGCAAGAGTTTTTGGATTTGTTTGATTGAGAAATCCAAATCTCTTAAGAAACAAATGACTTGTAGGCGTTCCAAGTCTGATTCGTGATAGATTCTCCGACCACCCTCTGTGACTTCAGATGGCGTCAAGATCCCTCGTTGATCATAGTACTGGACAGTCCTAACAGACACTTCTGCTGCTTTAGCCAACTCTCCTGTTGAAAACTGCGACATCTCAGTCACCTCCTTTTAAGATTTTCTATCAAAGAAGGACCTTGGCCACCCTTGATACCTAGATTCTACCTTATAACGCAAGGTAATATGCAAGCCCTAACCCTAGAGGATTTTCATTTCTGACAGAAAAAGTTAGCTATCACTCTTTACAACCTTTACAGCTCCTGTAAAGCTTTAGTCGAAAAGGCCACCCAAACCTAAAGCAGCAAAAGGATTGTTACTGACTTCTTCCTGTTGCTCCAAAAGTTTGGCATTCTCATCTAATTCGAGAAACTTCTCGTAAATTTGGGCGGTCATACGAGCATCCTCCAAGCTGTTATGACCGTGTCCCTTTGATTCCAAAAGAATTCTGCCACACTAGTCAACTTGAGGTTGACAATACCATTCAAATCAGAAGCACGTCGGTCAAAGGCCTCATCAAAAATATCTAAGGCATATTGATCTTCCAAGTCTAAACCATTTTCCGACAAAATAGGCAAGTCTGACTTAAGGGCATTGTAGCCGATAAGTGTAGCGTCACCAACAAAATGATTTAAAAATCTGCCAGAACAGACTCTAGCTTTGGTGCCTCGGCAATCTTATCTGCTGTAATTCCAGTCAAACCATTGATAAAGGACTGCAAAGGAACGTCCGAATAGACATAAGAATCAAACTGGTCCACTTCCTCATGCTGGTTCATCTTAACGGCCGATACTTGGATAATATGGCTAACGCCATCCACTGTGTTAAACTCAAATCAAAGGCAATATATGTTTCTAAATTTTCCATTTTATCTCCTACAATAGTTAAAGCTGAGACTGAGTCCCAGCTTCTTTTTTATTTTCAAATAGACGTCCAAAGAAACCTTTTTTTAGAAGCTTCTTCTTGTTTGGTCTGGATTTCTTCCACTTGGAGCCTTGGCTTCGTCAACCTCAACCTTAGCCTCATCGAGTTCCAATTTAAGCTCTTCCTTGTCTTTCATAGCAGTCAAGGTCAATTGTTGCTGTTGATCGATTTGCTTGTCCTTTTCAGCGATTTGAACGTCTTTGACACGCAATTGATCATCCATGTTAGACAACTGCTCATCCTTAGCCTTCAACTGAGCATAAAGACGGGCAATCTCAGAGTTTTTCTCGTCTACAAGAATCTCTAACAACTCACGTTGCTTTGTTTCTTCATCGATTGGCTCATCGTCAAAGATGGTTTTCTTGTAGATTTCCTCCAACTTAATCAAGCCACTGCGTTTAACGACAGTAACCCTTTAGCATTTTTTTCTAGATCTTCTTCTGGAAGTTGTTTGACACGATTATTGACTGCTTGACGACTAACGCCAAGGATTTCAGCAATCTCGCTGACTGTCTTTTCAATACTCATAATAGCCTCATTTTCTCTTGAAATGTCTTACTATGAGAATATCACAATCACTCCCTTTCTGTCAATTTGACTAGTTATTCTGGATATCTGAAAGATCTCTTTTTAAGTTTTTTCCTTTCACTCTTCAAACAATTTACTTGATAGGAAGCAGAGCTTTTGGTAAACTATGAGTGGGTATAAATGTATATAGAAGGAAAGTCTTTTAGACTTAAACAATCAGTACTTCAAATTAGGTTTGGTCGCTATCAGATCTGTTGTATCTAGGAATGGTGGGAACAATTCCACAAGGTTTGGGATTTTCATTCTTGCTCCAATTATAGGTAACATTTGAGCAACTTTCATTGCTTAACTGCTTGATATTGAAGCATGAATCACATTATCTTCAACGGTTTAACTGTTGGAGTTTTTTTATTGTCAATCCACTCGCTCACTAAAGCCTCATATTGCCATCGAGATTGAAAAAAGCCCTAAATTATGCCATAATAAGCAAAAAGCAAAATAGAAAGAATGAGTCCTATGAAAAACTTCCGTGATGATATTAAGGTCAATGATTTGGCCCAGCCCTTCTTAGAGCCAATCGTCGAACAAATGACCACTGTATTCGACCCTGAAATTGAGCTAGACATCTACAATCTTGGTTTGATTTATGAAATCAACATTGATGAAAATGGTCACTGCTACTTCCTTATGACCTTTACTGATACTGGTTGCGGCTGTGAAGAGACAATGCCTTATGAAATCGCTGAAAAGCTAAAATCCATTGACGGTATTAACTCTGTCAAGGTGGAGACCACTTATTCACCAGTCTGGAAGATGACACGCATCAGTCGTTATGGACGCATCGCTCTTGGTATCTCACCTCGAGGCGGAAAATAAAAGGAAAACCGATTGGACATCTCCAACCGGTTTTTTCAGGCTAACAGCAGATAGACGAGCACTTTTCATGATGCTGCCATCAACTGTCTCAGGATTTAACACCAAAAATCACATCGCACAAATGTCCGGTGTGATTTTGGTTGATAGTATTTCATTAGGCTTTACCTGATTTATCCATATTCCAGAAGTCGGTAACGGCACCACGAGATGCTGAAGAAACGATGTGAGCATGCTTACCGAGGACACCACGGCTATAAAGTGGTGGCAACTCAGTTTCCGCTTTACGTTTCGCCAACTCTTCGTCTGAAACGTGCATAGTAATTTCTTTGGTATCTTGGTCAACTGTAACCATATCACCTGTACGGAGGTAAGCAATAGGTCCACCAACCTGAGCTTCAGGAGCAATGTGACCAACAACGAGTCCGTAAGTACCACCTGAGAAACGTCCGTCTGTCAAGAGGGCAACTTTGTCCCCTTGACCCTTACCAACGATCATTGATGATAATGACAACATTTCTGGCATACCAGGACCACCCTTAGGACCTACAAAACGTACAACAACTACGTCGCCATCAACGATTTCATCAGAAAGAACGGCTTCGATGGCATCTTCTTCTGAGTCAAATACTTTAGCAGGATACCAGTGATGTTACGAACTTTAACCCCTGATACTTTGGCAACCGCACCTTCTGGAGCCAAGTTACCTTTCAAGATAATCAATGGACCATCAGCACGTTTAGGATTTTCAAGCGGCATGATGACTTTTTGACCTGGTGTCAAATCATCGAAGGCCTCAAGTTTTCTGCAACAGTCTTACCAGTACATGTGATACGATCACCGTGAAGGAAACCATTCTTAAGAAGGTATTTCATAACGGCTGGCACACCACCGACGTTGTAAAGGTCTTGGAAGACATATTGACCTGAAGGTTTCAAGTCAGCCAAGTGAGGTACACGCTCTTGGAAATCGTTGAAATCTTCAAGTGTCAAATCAACATTAGCAGCGTGAGCAATAGCGAGCAAGTGAAGTGTCGCATTGGTTGAACCACCAAGTGCCATTGTGACAGTGATGGCATCTTCAAAGGCTTCACGTGTCAAGATGTCTGATGGTTTAAGACCTAGTTCAAGCATCTTAACAACCGCACGACCTGCTTCTTCGATATCTGCTTTTTCTCAGCTGATTCTGCAGGGTGAGATGATGATCCTGGAAGACTCATCCCATTACTTCGATTGCTGTCGCCATTGTATTGGCAGTATACATACCACCACAACCACCAGGGCCAGGGCAGGCATTACATTCAAGATCTTTAACCTCTTCTGCGGTCATATCACCGTGGTTCCATTTACCGATACCTTCGAAAACAGAAACCAAGTCGATATCCTTACCGTTAAGATTACCTGGTGCAATGGTACCACCATAGGCAAAAATCGCTGGGATATCCATGTTAGCAATGGCAATCATAGAACCAGGCATATTCTTATCACATCCACCAATAGCAACAAAGGCATCGACATTGTGACCACCCATAGCTGCTTCGATTGGTCGGCGATGATATCACGAGATGTCAATGAAACGCATCCCTGGTGTCCCCATGGCAATACCATCAGCAACGGTAATCGTACCAAATTGAACTGGCCAAGCACCCGCGTCTTTAACACCTTCTTTGGCAATTTGACCAAAACCGTGCAAGTGGATATTACATGGTGTGTTCTCAGCCCAAGTTGAGATAACCCCAACAATAGGCTTTTCAAAACTATCATCCGTCATCCCAGTCGCACGAAGCATGGCACGGTTAGGTGATTTAACCATGCTATCGTAGACAGATGAACGGTGTTTCATGTTATTTTCAGACACGATATTTTTCCTCCATAGTTAATAACTATTCTAATTTAGACTTCTACTCCTATTCTAACATAAATTGTCTAAAAAACTGACCATTTACCAACTATTCTCCCTTTTTAAATTATGCTAAAATAAAGGCATGAAACATTTTGATACTATCGTTATTGGTGGGGCCTGCTGGCATGATGGCGACCATCGCCTCAGCCTTCTATGGCCAACAAACCCTCTAATTGAAAAAAACAAACGTCTCGGAAAGAAGCTGGCTGGTACTGGCGGTGGACGTTGTAATGTTACTAACAACGGGACTTTAGACGATCTTCTAGCAGGCATTCCTGGTAATGGACGTTTCCTCTATAGCGTCTTTTTCACAATTTGATAACCACGATATCATTGCTTTTTCGAGGACAATGGTGTCAAACTCAAGGTTGAGGATCACGGACGTGTTTTCCCTAAGACAGATAAATCACGGACCATCATCCAAGCTCTGGAAAATAAAATTCAAGAACTAGGTGCTAGTATCCTTACCAATACAGAAGTTGTCTCCGTCAAAAAGGTTGATGAGCAATTCCAAGTTAAGTCTTCAGACCAGACTTTTACCAGTGATAAACTCATCATTACAACTGGAGGAAAATCTTACCCATCGACTGGTTCAACTGGTTTTGGACATGATATTGCCCGCCACTTTAAACTCCATGTCACTAATCTTGAAGCTGCGGAAAGTCCACTCTAACGGACTTTCCCCACAAGGCTTTACAGGGAATTTCTCTTGACGATGTCACTCTATCTTATGGAAAACACAAGATTACTCATGACCTTCTTTTTCACTCATTTTGGCCTATCTGGACCGGCTGCCCTACGTTTATCTAGCTTTGTCAAAGGCGGTGAAATAGCTCATCTTGACTTTCTTCCTAACCAATGCCAAGAAAATCTCAAGACCTACTTTGAGGAAAATCGCGAGAAATCTGTTAAAAACACTCTCAAAGGTCTAGTGCCTGAACGTGTCGCTGAATTTCTAGCAGGAGATAAGGCTGATAGCAAGGTTAAACAACTGCACCCCAAAGACTTGGAAAACATTATCAGTCAGCTTAAGGACATGGAAATCCCAATCACAGGTAAAATGTCACTTGCCAAATCCTTTGTGACTAAAGGTGGCGTTGACCTTAAGGAAATTAATCCCAAGACCCTAGAAAGTAAAAAAGTCCCTCACCTACACTTTGCAGGAGAGGTCCTAGACATCAATGCCCATACCGGCGGTTTTAATATCACTAGCGCCCTCTGTACTGGTTGGGTTGCAGGTATTCAGAGCCCTTGGGACTAGGAATTTTTTCAAAAAAACAGCAAAAAGGTCCCTTCTGTCATAGAAGGGATTTTTTGTGTCTATTTCTCAAAGGAGAGGAGGGGATTCGAACCCCCGAGCCCCATTAAGGACTACACGCTTTCCAAGCGTGCGCACTCGGCCTCTATGCGACCTCTCACATCAAACGATTAGCCATTAATAGGCTAATCGTTATCTTTAATCAAGTTTTCAAGAGTTAATCTTTAAACTGGGCCTCTACTCGATAGATGACCTGACCTTTTTTTCTGAGAACTTACGCTCGTATTCAGTCATGACGTTGCCCTCATAATCACTGGCATGAAGGTCCAACCAAACTTTGTTGAGAACCATTCCATACTGTGAAAAGCTCGCCAAACTGTATTCGAAAAGTCCACGGTTGTCTGTTTTAAAGTGAATCTCTCCGTTTTTAGGCAGAATTTGCTTATAAGTATCTAGGAAAGTCTTGTAAGTTAGACGACGTTTCTCATGACGACTCTTAGGCCATGGATCTGAGAAATTCAGATACATCATATCCACTTCACCATCTTCAAAATAATTGGTCAAGGCTGAACCATCCACGCGCAAGAGTTTGACATTTTTCAGCACCCGAAGCCAAAACCTTATCCAAGGCGTAGCTCAATACAGACAGCTGAATATCAATACCAATGTAGTTGATATCTGGATTTTGTTGAGCCATTCCAGTAATGAAGGCCCCTTTTCCAGATCCTACCTCGATATGGATAGGATTATCATTACCAAAAAAAGCTCATGCCACTTACCTTTAGCAGCTTCCGGCTCAAGGATAACATACTGAGGATGGTTAGCTAGGTGTTCCTCTGCACCTTTACGTTTTCTAACTCGCATGTCTACTTTCTAATATCTGTGCAAGGTCTCTCTGAATTTACGAAGTTCATAAATTTCTCGGTTGGCATGTTCCATATCACGACTATCAAAGAATTTTGAAATCTGTGTCAAATATGAAAACTGTCCATACCAGTAAATCTTATCCAAAACGAGGTCGTTGTTCTTGTAACCATAATAAGACAACCACTGTGGCCAGTGAGCCAAAGGAATGTAATGGCTAAGAATCTGTGCTACATCATACATACGATCTGTTAGACGTACAGAATCCCAATCAACCAAATAAATCAATCCTGAGGTTGTGATAACAAAGTTACTATGACGAGCATCTCCATGAACAATTGTTGCAATTTCCGCACGAAACTCTGGAAGATGACGTTTCAAATCTCTAACAACGTCTTGAAGGAAGCCATTCTCACGCAATTGGTAAGCGGCATTTTCCTCCCACTCGTGTAGAAGATCGAAAGGATTTTCAATATGATAATCCAACTGCAAGTTGATTAACCAAATGTTTAGAGCGGTGCAAATTACCAAGAATTTGAATAATCTGTTTACTGTTCATGTCATGTTTGGTCAAAATACGACCATCAAGCCACTCCTGTGCACTCATCATATCACCATTTCCCAGACGTTTAGCCCACAGGAGCTGGGGCGCAATCTGTTCCTTGGCAAGAGCTGCCAAGATTGGTGTTGTATTCATCTTCACAAAGACACGATCTCCGTTTGGGTAAGTTCCCATATAGGCCTTACCACTATTTCCTTTGAGAGGAGTCAGGCTCAAATCTTTATCTGTTGATGTCACCTAGGCATCTCCTTTTTCTTTAGTAATTTGCTTCTATTTTAACTTATTTGATAGGTATTAGTCAATCATCTTCTTAAGCTTGGCTGGTAGGTAAACAAGGCTCAAAACTAGCATCATTCCAACCAAAATCAGACTAAACTTAAGGTCGAAGAGACAAATAGCCTGTACCATAGTCAGTACAAGTACAATCTGTGTAATCAAGCGTTTAAGATTGTTCACCTGCATGTCTTTTCCAACTGGCATAAGGTTAGCCATTCTCTGATAAGCAAAGTGCGATTTAAGTGCCGTGAGCTGAAAGAGCAAGAGGTAATCAAAACAACCACAAGCACCATAGCCAGCCATTTTTCAGGAACCAAAAAGATAACTAAAAGCGTTAGGGCAAACAGGCGTAGGCTCAGGGCAAAGTAATCTCCAGAACGCAAGAAGGCTCTTAGGTAAAGATTGTACCAGGTATGTTCCTTGTCTTTCTTTGTACGTTTGAGAATAGCATCCAAATAAGCACGGCGTTTAACACTCGATGTAATCCCTTTAACATTGGTAAAAGTGAAAAGAACTTCAGAATCGATTGTTGACGCTTATTTTCCGCTGCAATAGCCTCAGGCCAATTCAGGCCAGACTGCTTATAAAAAAAGGTTGAGCCTTTTTCTGGAAAATAAAGCACTTAAGAATGGCCATTGCCACAGCTACAAGGATAACTCCCCAAACTGGCAGCCCCAAGGCTAAAAAGAGGGAATTACCAAAATAAAAATCAGGCTTTGTACGATTACCCAAAATCTAAAAGCACACCCCGTCGCCTTCTTAATATGGTCTAGCACCCTTCTTCCTTAACCAAAAGGTAGTGCTTGTCCAGCAGGTTCTAGATAAGTCGCAATATTCCCCAGAAAGGCAATAGAAGACAAAGCACTAGTAAGCCAAGAATGATGGCCCATGGATTCTTTGGAAAATGCTTCAGCAACTGGCTATACTGAACCAAGACAAAACCCTAGCAAAAAAAGAAGAACCAGGATAAAGTGGTCATTAAAACGTAGCGACTATACTTAGCACAGCGGGCATTGAATCGCTTGCTACGCTCCTTAAATAGCTTAGCTATCATGACAATTCTCCCTTAGTTAACTGCATGTAAATATCGTTAAGACTGGCACTACTGTCACCAAATTTCTGACGGAGCTCTTCAAGGGTCCCCTGTGCCAAGACTTGACCGTGATGCAAGATCACAAAGCGATCACACATCTTCTCAGCTGAATCCAAACGTGGGTAGACATGAGAATCGCCTTGCCCTTCGCTTTTTTCCTCAGCCAAAAGCTCAATTAGGTCGGAGATTGCCAAGGGGTCCAAGCCCAAGAAGGGTTCATCAACAATGAAAAGACTTGGGTTCACAATAAACGGCACAGATAATCATGACCTTCTGCTTCATTCCCCTTTGAAAACTGAGTCGGGAACCAGTCCAATTTTTCATCTAAACGAAAGAGCTTAAGGTACTTGTCCGCACGTGCCATCCCCTCAGTCACATCAAGACCATAGGCCATCAACACCGTTTTCAAATGTTCACGAAGCGTCAACTCTTCATAGAGACTTGGCGTTTCAGGAATATAGCCAATCTTCTGACGATAGCTAGCTGGATCTTGTTGAATAGTTAACCCATCAATGGCAATCTGTCCCCATAAGGTGTTAGGAGACCAATAATCTCGTTAATTGTTGTTGATTTTCCGGCGCCATTAAGACCAATGAGACCTACCAATTCACCATCAGCCACCTCAAAAGTCACATCTTTTAGGACGGGAATATTAGCGTAACCACCCGTCACCTTTTCTAATTTAAGCATTATCTTTTCTCTCTTTGGTATGATATAATCTATTATAACAAAAACTCATGGAAAGGTCGTTATTATGGATAATTGTATTTTCTGTAAAATTATATCTGGAGAAATCCCTTCATCAAAAGTCTACGAGGACGACAAGGTTCTAGCCTTCCTCGATATTTCACAAGCTACAAAAGGACATACCTTGGTTATTCCTAAAGAGCACGTTCGTAACATCTTAGAAATGTCTGCTGAGACTGCTGAGACTGTCTTTAGTCGTGTTCCAAAATTGCTCGTGCCGTGCAAAAAGCAACTGCAGCAATCGGCATGAATATCCTTAATAACAACGAAGAAGTTGCTGGACAAACCGTCTTCCATGCTCATATTCATCTCGTTCCTCGTTACGGTACAGACGATGGCATCCACATGAGCTTTGATGAGCATGAACCTGACTTTGCTGCCCTTGCCAACCTTTGCTGACAGCATCGCTAAAGAGGTAACAGAATGAAAATCGGACACTTTCTAGCTCTTGGAACCCTTGCCTACGGTGCCTACTACGCCTATAAACGACGTGAAGACATCAAAGAGGAAATCCTAGACCTCAACCAATCACGAGAAAATATCTCTCACGATCTGGACAATATCAAACGCAACCTTGACATCATCAAGGAACAAAACCTTGTTCTCGCTGACATCAAACAAGACCTCAACTATAAAACACGCGTCTTCAAAAAGACCTCGAACCCCGACTCAACATCAGCCAAGGACGAGTGACAAAAGTATCAAGGTGAGGATAAAGAATAAAAGGTAAGTAGTTTGTGCTACTTACCTTTTTATCAATGATGAAAACTTATAAAAAGTTTATGGATTGTGTAATAGTCACTCAATGTTCCTTTTTTTCACAACAGAAAGTTCCATTCAATAATAAAAGGCACCACTAATCAGATTAAAGAGAACACTACTAAACCTATTTTCATATAATTACTATTTCTTTTTAAAGCATTAATAATAGAACGTGTTGCTGATTTCGTTAAGCCTTGATTTTTAGGATGTGTCCTTAAATAGGAATAGACTTTGGTACCAGTATCTGAACGTGTGCAACCATTTGTATTAACAATCTTATTACTTAACAGTTTATCCAATAAATCCATTCTGCATCTCCTCACAATTAGTAATTAAAATTTATACTAAATGAATTCATTGCATCATAGTTACCATTCTGTATATTAGCAGTCCACCCAATATTTTCACCGCTCTTCATTTTATGCTTATAATAGTTTGCATCTTTTGCTTTTTTCGTCTGATTCCTCAACTTTCTGTCCTGGATTAACTGCAACAAATTCTGATATAGATACTGACTGCTTTCCTTTCGGATCGATACTAGATTTTGACGAACTAAATGGTGTTGCTTCAATACTATTGTTAATTACAAAAGTTGATTTAATATTAATTTCTTTATCCGTTAAGTTATCAATAATAATATTTCCACCAGTTCTTGTTATTTTAATATTTTTTATCACTATATAGTTCTTCCGTTTTGCTACTGTTTTTTCGAACCCATAATACTTGGTCCTACTTTTGACGTATTATTGCCATTAGTAGAATTTTCATTCGAAGAATCTCTAATAGCCAAAAAAATATTAACAATGTAAATATAAATCCAAAACCGCAAATACATAAACGCTAACATAAAAAAATTTACTTTAACATATCTTTTCCTCTTACCTTTATTTTTGAGTTTCAATTGTCACTTTTGCCTCGTGCATTCAAAGATTTAATCATTGTAGAGTAGTACTTCTCGGCTGACTCCTTTAATAATTTTTATTGTCCTTTATAAAACCTTGTTGTTCCTTATTTGAAAAACCTTCTGCAACAGCCTCACCAGTATCTATGTCTTTAGTCGAATAACTAAGAATCCCTCCACTAGTATCGTAGAGTGTATAAGGTTTGTCTTTATCTAATTCAACCAATAACTTCAAATTTGGGTAATGTAACTTGATAATTATGATTACCATTATCTTTAATGGTTACATCATTCTTAATACCGAATTTTGCCGTATAATTTAGAATAATGAGTGCTTTCTTTTCTGAACCAGGTATTACAAAGTTACTACCAAATAACTTTGTATTATTTTCTATTGACTTAACTTTTGAATAGATGCATTGAGTAAAACTAACTCACTGACCTTTTCCAAAGATTTTACATTTACTATGATTTCTGTCTTTGGTTTTTGATTACCAGATGACCACTCCCTTTTATATACGCTAAGAAAAATGAATCCTACGACAATCACTAATAAAATCGCTAAAATACCATATATTATCTTTTTTCATACTTTTTTCCTATTAACTCATTTCTTCAAAAACAACTGGATTAACAATCCTGCAATCACAATACCAGCTGCAATTAGGGGTTCAACATTGCTATTCCTACAAGAAGTAGAATAGCCAAAATCCATAAAACTACTTTTTAACATTATTTCTCCTTATCAAATAACAAAAGATTGTAATATTAAACCCAAGAAATCACTAACTAAAATTTAATTTTACACAAAAATTATATAGCGATATGAATGCGTTGTCAACGCTTTCTTGAAAACAGAATATATTTTTAACTATTTATCATATTATCATAATTTGAACAATTTTATCTCATTTTATATTTAAGAATAAATATAAAAGTCACAGCTATACACAAAACAAGACTTTCCGCTGTGCTAAAAGTGAGAGAAGTCCTATTGCTTCTCTCACTCGGAAGATTTGAGACTCAGGCTCAAATCTTAGGAATGGAATTCCGCTAGGAAGTCGCTTCCGTCCCTAGCACCCAAGGAAAGTCTAAAAATTTATAAAAGAAAAGCAGAGACGTCTAACATCTCTGCTTCATAAATAGGATTAGGAGGTTTTATGCTCCTTATTCAGCATCTTTTTCTTTGATAACCAAGACACCATCTTCCATATCAGCTTCTAGGTGTTTAGCATCAAGGTTATCCAAGTGGAAGTCTGTGACTTTGTCACGGATTTGTTGTTCAACCACACGACGGAGTGGACGAACACCCATGACCTCATCGTAGCCTTCTTCAGTCATGTATTCTTTAGCAGCTTCGCTAACTGCCAAGTCAATGTCTTTCTTAGAAAGAGTCTTGTTAACTTCAACCAACATAAGATCTACAATCTTAGAAAGATCTTCTTTGCTCAAGTGTGAGAATTCGATGACAGCATTGAAACGGTTAAGGAATTCTGGACGGAAGTAAGGTTTCAAACGATCCATAAGTTCTGGTTTATCAGCATCTTCTGTCAAGTTAGCTTCATAGCCAAATCCTGCGTTTGAAGTTGCGATAATCACAGTATTCTTGAAGTTTACAGTGTTACCTTGACCATCTGTCAAACGACCATCATCCAAAACTTGGAGGAGAAGTGTGATAACTTGAGGGTCAGCCTTTTCAATTTCGTCGAGAAGAACGATTGAGTAGGATTACGGCGAACACGTTCTGTCAAAGTATTGCTATTGTCATCATAACCAACATAACCAGCTGTTGTACCAATCAATTTAGAAACAGCTGTGCGGTCGCTGTATTCTGACATATCCAAACGGATGATAGCATCTTTAGTTCCGAACATATCAAGAGCCAATTGTTTAGCCAACTCAGTTTTACCAACACCAGTAGGTCCTACAAAGAGGAAGCTACCAATTGGACGGTTACCTTCGTCAAATCCTGCACGGTTACGACGGATGGCACGTGCCACTGCTTCAACGGCTTTATCTTGACCGATAACCTTAGTTTGCAAACGGTGACCCATATCTTTCAAACGTTCGATATCAGTTGCACCCATTTGTGATACTGGAATACCAGTCATACGTTCTACAGACTCAGCCACATCGTTAACAGTTGCAGTGACTTTAAGGTCTGCTGTATGGTTAGCAATTTTCTTTTTCAAGTTCTTCAATACGAATCTTAGAATTTAGAGCTGCTTCGTAATCTTCTTTAGCAACTGCAGCTTCTTGTTTAGCTTTTTCTTCTTCAATTTCACGTTCAACAGCATTGACATCAGTCACTGGGTGTTGAGCAGCCAAGTGAGCAGCTGTTACATCGACAAGGTCGATAGCCTTATCTGGCAAGCTACGTTGTGGAATGTATTGGACAGAGAAATCTACTGCTGCTTTCAAAACATCATCTGGCAAGATAACATTGTGGTGTTTTTCATAAAGATCACGAATACCTTGGAGAATCTTGAAAGTATCTTCAGCAGAAGGAGCATTAACCTTAACTTCGTTGAAACGACGCGCAAGAGCAGCGTTCTTCAAGATAGTGTTACGGTATTCGTCCTGAGTTGTTGCACCAATCACTGTCAATTCACCACGTGAAAGAGCAGGTTTCAAGATATCAGCAAGACCTTTAGACCCTTGACCATCGCCAGTGCTTCCGGCACCAAGAATTTGGTGGATTTCATCGAAGAAGAGAATAATATTTCCAGCTTCTTTGACTTCATTTACCAAGTTTTGAATGTTTTCTTCAAAGCTACCACGGTATTGCGTACCAGCTTCAAGTCCAGAAATATCGATTGAGATGATTTCTTTGTTCTTGATAGCAGCTGGGACATCACCATTAACGATAGCTTGAGCCAAACCTTCAACTACAGCTGTTTTACCAACCCCAGCGTCCCCGACAAGGACTGGGTTATTCTTGGTACGACGAGCCAAGATTTCGCAAGCTTCTTGATTTCTTTTGTTACGTCCGATAACAGGATCCAATTTACCTTCGCGAGCTTCTTCAGTCAAGTTACGACCAAGTTTAGCAAGGATACCGTCTTGTTTAGGTCCTTTACCTTGTTGTTGAGTTGAGTTGACTGCTTCACCTTCATTACCAGGCAATTGACCTGTTTGACGGTAAATCGCAAATTCTTCAGGTGTCACTTCACGACCGTTAATCATATAGCGACGGTTTTCTGAACGGTAACCACCCATGTTACCCATCAATTGATTGAAAAGATCATCCATATTGTTAAAGTTGTTGTTCATATAATTACCTCGTTTTGTGTTTTCTTGTGAAATTTTTTTAAGTGTTATTTTTATGTTAATGTGTAAGTTTTGACTTTTACTGACCAAAATCCTAAAAATTTTTAGTAGCTTCAACTACTCTTCTAATAATTTCAGGTTTTGCTTTTGGTAGGAGACCGAGAACTTTCTCAGTCTTAAACAAATTGTCATTTAGCATAAGAGTCACCTTCTTTCTGTGAATCTCTCAATATAGCTAACTTCCAAGCCCCTTTCAAAACCATAAATAGTTTTTTCAGAAAGAAACTTGAATATTAAGGAATCTTTTCTCCTTACAGTTTTATCATATACCTTTCATTTGATCAGGTCAAGAATTTGGTTTTGACTTTTACTGACCTTTCAGATGAAAATTTTTGCAGACTAGCTGCAATCCTTTTTTTATTGGTATATGGGCTATTGACACAGCCTTCATAAGGATTTCATTTCCTTATGTTTATATTGTACAACATTGGTCAGTAATAGTCAATAGTTTTTTGACTTTTTGACCTTTGTTATCATTTTTGTAGCCAAGTTATAATTACCTTTTTACAATAATCTAGCATCAATGCTACAAAACTTATAAGGAAGCTAAATCCTTATGAGATTATAATACACCATTGGTCAGTATAGGTCAATAGTTTTGCTTGATCTTTTTGACCTTTTAAGAATATTTTCCGAAAAGTAAAAAAGCCTACCAAGGGTAGACCTTCTATAAAACTATTTTACTCTAATTGGTACGCGTCCGAAGTTTTGTTCGGAAAGCTGGGATTACCTAATTGATAAACATTATCCGCTTGTTGTGTAAGCATATCCCAAGGCTCCCTTCAATCCGAGCTACTATATCCACAGACTTTTTCACAGATTTGAGATGAGCCTGCCCTTTTTGAGAAAATCCAAGCATATGAATGGATTCAGGCAAAGGATTATCCACAGCTCCGACCAGGATATAGGTCAAAATACGACGTACCCGTGCTTTTGTATAGCGTTTAGTCGCCACCTTATCCACCAGTTCCTCCACAGAAGAGACTCCACGGATAGCAGCTTTTAAACGACTGGCAATCTCTTCATTCACCTGAAAAACACTGGTCAAATCAGGGTGTGTAAGAATCTGATAAACCAGCAATTGGAAATAATTATCCCAAGTGACCTGTGGAGAAGTTTGAAAAAAGTTTGCTATTTGGCATGAACTTATCCACAAAATCACTATCTTGCTTGTGGAGACGTAGACTGGTCGCTGAGGCGAAAGATACTTCCTTATCTGAAGAATGATAGCCGGCTCCTTGTCTCTGAATAGGATTCAACTTAATGCCCCTACCAGCACAAGCTTTGGCATATGCTAAGCCTAGGATATGGTTGGGGGTATTGCCAGTAAAGTCCACACCAGCAAACTTTTCCCACATTTTTTGAGTCTTCTGTGGATAAGACAAATCACTAGGCAAACTTTCCACATAGGCTTCCATTTCCTCTGACTTTTCAGCATAGACATCTGCTATCGCCTGGTAGTCTAGGACTTCTTCCGTGCCAAAAGTAAGGCTATCAATTCCCAGTCGGGACAAGATATCGACGGCTCCAGCCGCAAAATAATCGGCAGACTGGACTGATGTCAAGAAAGGCAACTCCACCACGAGGTCTGCCCCATTTTCCAAAGCCATCTGAGCTCTAGTCCACTTATCCACAATAGCTGGTTCACCTCGCTGAACAAAGTTCCCAGACATGGCAACGATTTTTACGCCTTCAGCCTGATCAAGAGATACTTGTGACCGTTATGAAAAGGATTGAACTCAGCAATAATACCTGTAACTGTCATAGGCTCTTACTTTTGCGCCACAAAGAACCAACGTGCACTAGTTTCAGTCGGTTCCTTGTCCTCGAAATCAGCGTAAAGTTTGAAAGATTTGAAGCCAGCTTGCTCCAACAAAATATCATAAGTCAAGACCTCATAGGTACGCTCCTCATGAACCTCATCATGGCGGCTAAAGCTACCATCTTCCTCTTGGACAAAAAAGGTCAATTCATGGACAATAGAATGCGGTGCCTCATCCTCATAGGTATCCCAGAGCATAGCAAAGTCTTCTGCATTTTCATGGTAGGAATAGCCTGGGAAAACCTCATCCGTCTGATAGGTTGAGTGCACATCAAAGATAAAGACACCATCTTCATTCAGGGCATTGTAAACCTCCTTTGAAGACGTCTCCGACTTCTACTTCGTCCTGCATATAGCAGATTGAATCTGAGTAGCAAGTCACAAAGTCGTACTTGCCCGCTTGCGATAAATCCAACATGTTGCCTTCAATAAAGTCAATTTTCTGTTTGGCAGAAGACGCTCGCTTCTCCGCAATCTTCAACATATCAGCACTCAAATCGAGTCCAGTTACATCGAAACCAGCTTGAGAAAAGCGGACAGATTGAATCCCAGTTCCACAAGCCAATTCAAGCAATTTTTTTTATCCTTAGTCTTTGGCAAATGACGGAGGAAAAATCCGTCCACAAATCATACAGACTATCATCCATGACCGCATCGTAGACCGCCGCAAACGTTTCATAAGTCGCCATAAATCAAGATACAAAGAGCGTTAAAAGCATAGAGAAAATAGGAAACTTTCTGCCGTATCGTCAGATACAAAGGAAAGTTTATTTTTTCTCACGAGCTTTTAGCTCGTGTTCAGTTAACAAACCAACTAAACACAAGGCTCTATCCTTCCTATTAAATCTTTAGTTTAGCAACAAAACCCAGTTGTCGCCAACTGAGTTCAAATTCTTATGCCAAATAGGCTGACACATCTACCATTAGTGCTTCGTGCCAGAGTTTTTCGAGGTTATAGTGTGCACGCTCATCTTCTGTAAAGATGTGAACAACGACGTCGTTAAGATCCAAAAGAATCCAACCACCCTTGTTGTCACCTTCCATGTGGCTAGCATCCACACCAGCTTCTTTAACTTTCTCACGGATGTTGTCGGCAATAGCTTCCAACTGACGGCTATTCATTGCACTCAAAATAACAAAGTAATCTGTTAGGCTTGTAAGGCCATACAAATCAGGGCAACAATGTCTTCAGCTCGCTTTTCATCAGCAGCTTTGACAACCAATTCAAGTAATTGTAGCCGTGTTTCTTTAGTCAATGATATTCTCCAGTAATTTGTTATTAATCTTTTAAGTCTCTTTTAATGCACTTGAAAAAAGCATTATAGGTTTCCAAGGTTTGCGGGAAAATCGGTAAGGCCTGATGAGCCAAGTGTTCCACGGTATGAACTGTCTCAAAAGCAACGGCCTTATTCAAGGATTGACTCTGCTACTTGTCTAGCTTCCTCTACCAAAGGGAAATTACGGTTATGCTCAATATAATCAGCCACATAGACAATCTTATCTAGGGTTGACATTTCATGGCTTCCGACGGTATGAATTTCAACACTGCGTAGAATCTCGATCAGTCAAGCCCAAATCTTCTTGGATTTTGTAAATCCCAACCATGCCATGCCAGACATTATTCCCCATTTTTTCAATGCAGGATCAAGCTTATATTTATCAATTAGCCCTAAGAATTCCTGATCTGGAAGTTCCTTGGCATAATCATGAAGGAGGCCAGCCAAACCGGCTTTCTCAGTATCGTAACCATACCTTTCAGCAAGAGCAATAGCAGCTTGCTCAACACCCAAAACATGACTGAAGCGTTTAGGACTCATGACCGCTCTAACTTTTTCAAGGAGTTCATCACGAGAAAAGTCAAGGTATTTTTCATAGGTCATTTATAGAGCCCCGCTTTCTTGATGTAGGCAAGTACAGACTGGGGCACCATAAAGTTAGGTGTGCGGATCCTTCTTAATGTAGGCTCTAACTGCACTCGAACTAATATCCATAAGGGGCACATCCACCCAAATAACTGGGTAAGAGGTTCCAGCCTTATACTTAGGACGCTGAACACCAACAAATTGGACCATCTCGATTAGTTCATCAATACGATGCCATTTTGGTAGGTATTCGACCATATCCGCTCCAATAATAAAGTAATAATCCGTATCAGGATTCGCCTCTGTCAAGAGCTTCATGGTGTCATAAGTATAGCTGATTCCCTTACGTTCCAACTCGATGGTTTCAATATCCAAACCCTCGATACCGTTAATAGCCAACATAAGCATATTAAGGCGATGTTGTTCATTAAAAGTCTCTTTTTTATCGACATGAGGTGGCTCAAACTCAGGCATGAGAAGAACTTCGTCAAGACCTAACTGCTGACGCACCTGATCCGCAACAACCAAGTGAGCATTATGAACAGGGTTGAAATTTCCACCTAAAATTCCCAACCTGCTTACGGCCAGTATCTTTGATTTCTTCTTCTAGTTGAACCTTTGTAAATGGGGTTACGAGATCCAGTGCCATGTACGCCTCCTCTTTCTCAAGCATTATACAACTGACTTAAGGCTAGCTTTAATGCTTCAAAAGTGTTCCTATACCTTAGTTTTCCTTCACCAAGCAAAGTCAGCAACTATTTTTGGATAGCCTTGACCTTTGGTGACAACTTGCGATTTTCTTTTTTAGCTGACTCTTTATAGAGAATCAAGATACGTCCAATCTTAAGAACTGTATCACAGCCAATTTCTTCTTCCAAGATTTCAGCAACCTCATGGATATCTTCCATGGTATTTTGGAGTAGGGTTACTTTGATCAATTCACGAGCATCAAGGGCGTTACGAACGCTAGTTTTGATATGGTCGTTAAGACCGTTTTTCCCGATTTGTACAATAGGTTTAAGTGTGTGTGCCCGATTTGAGGAAGGCACGTTGTTTTGATGTTAATGACATGTTTATTCCTTTTAATTTTTTTGCTGTTTTCTTAGGGTGATTGCAAGCAAACCTTCGATTTCATAGCTAATTTTTGAGCCTAGGGTCTCAAAAATTCCGAATCTAAGTCACATTTTATGTTTTGGATTACTATCGGCGAAAAAACACATCGTTTGCTTATGACGGAAAATCTAGGCAAACTTCATGTTCATTGAAAAGACTCTTTTTATACTTTTAACTACTTTATTAAGTTTAAATAATCGCTTTTGTACGACGACGCCAACACCTTCTGGTGCCCAGGCGGCAACGATGGTTGGTTGGTCAGCTTTTCCTTGGACACGGATCCATCCTAATCCTGAGAAGACAATGTCTGTCTTATCTTTAATGGTGAATTCGTGACGAACAAGTTTCGGAAAATCAGCCAGCTCCTTTGCCCAGGAGGCACGAGGAGACTTCCAACATGCTTATCATAGAAGGCATCTGCGCCTTCAAGTTTGGTACGATGTAGCTCAAGTTATTATCAAAGAAGGCTGTAAAAACCTTGCTTATTCCCATCAATAAAGTCAAAATCGTCCAAGACCGCCTAGAATAGGCTTTGTCCTGCATTTAACTGGTAAGTTTTTGGCTTAATCTCCTTCTTAGGACTAACGTACTTGAGATCCTTGGCTGACAGATAGTGCGCCATCTGGTGACGGTGTATAATTCCAGGTGTATCAAAATGTAGCTACCGTCATCTAGTGGGATTTCAATCTTATCAAGGGTCGTTCCTGGGAAACGAGAGGTTGTGATAACATCCTTATCACCAGTGATTTCCTTTGATGATGGCATTGATTAAGGTCGACTTACCAACATTCGTAACACCGACAACATAAACATCACGATCCCTTACGGAGTTTTTCAATACGTTGAATCAACTCTTTAATAGCGTGATGATTTTGGGCAGACGTCAACATGACATCCACGGACGCATCCCTTCTTCGTGGGCACGTTCTGTCAACCATTGGGTTACCTTACCATCTTTTACGGATTTCGGTAGGATATCCTTTTATTTCCAACCAAGAGCACATCATTACCCGAAACAAAGCGTGACAAGCCTGGAATAACTGATCCATTGAAATCGAAAATATCAACGACATTGACAACGAGGGCGTCACTATCACCAACTTCATGAAGCAATTTTAAAAATTCATCATCTGTGATGTGGACGTCCACAATTTCATTATAGTGACGAAGACGGAAACAAGCGTTGACAGTACAACTCGCCTGTTTCTTCAGCTTTTTTTTATCGAGCTAGCAGGTGTGTAACCAGCTTTTCTTTATCTTCTGTTTGAATTTGGGCTCCACAGCCAATACAAAATAATTCTTCCATTAAATTCCTTTGTTAAAGGTCATTGGACCATATGCTTTTTTCAATCTTTTTCCACATGCGACGCTCACGCCAACGATTAAACTTGGTTACCCAAGCGTCTGATTGTACCAAGGGTTTGACCAAAATCGAGCGAATACCTGCTCGGTGGCTAGCTCTGATATCAGTCATGAGCTGGTCCCCACCATAACGACCTCGTCTCGATTAAAGTGGTAACGCTCAATCGCTTCATTAATGCCTTTAGTAAAAGGCTTCATGGCACGACTCACGAAATCCACATGGAAATTGGCAACCGCACGTTCAACACGTTCATATTTATTGTTAGAGACCACAACAACCGGAATGTCAGCCTCTGTCATCTCATCCAACCAAGCACGTAGCTCAGGAGTCCCATCAGGGTTGTTCCAAGCAATCAAGGTATTGTCCAAATCGACCAAGACGGCACGAATACCGTGTTCACGTAGCTGATCAGGTTTCAAATCATAAACAGCCTCCACCATAAAATGGGGCCTGTAATCGTATATACTCATTTTCTCTCCAAAATGTTAGTTTACCTCTTATTTTACCATATTTTTAAGGTTTATGTGTGGGACTTTAGTCCTATTTTTTAAGAACATCTTTACAGAACAATAAAGAAAAGAGCCACAATCACTCAGGCTCCATTCTTATCTTTGAATTTTTTCTTGTTTTTTAAGGGCAACTAAATTCTTAAGCGATATGATGATAACAGCAAGAACAATTAAAAATCATCCCAACCACATCAATGGCAAAGAAGCGGTCCCCCATAATTAATACGGTCAAAATGACCGACGCTACAGGTTCTACCGAAGCCAAGAGACTCCCTTTGACAGCTCCAATCATGATCGTCCCCTTAAGGAAAACAGTGTAAGCAAAGACTGTCCCAATGAAGACCAACCCAAAGAGCGCTAAAAGATTGCCGCCAGTCAAAGGAACTCATACTTCCAGGCTTGAATAGCAATCGGAAAGATTAGACCACCGAGTAACATTCCTAGACCGATGACAATCAAACTTCCCCATTTTTTTCAATAGCTTTAGCAGGCAGTAAGATATAGAGTGCATAGGTTACTGCCGAGAAGAGGCCCCAGAACAAGCCAATAGGTGTGATAGCCAACTCTGTCACCTGACCATGCGTGGCGATAATAAAGGTTCCCGCAATAGCCATGATAATCGCCACTAACTCTGCTGCTGTTGGGAACCTACGATATTTTTGCACACACAAAAGCCAGAATAAGGACTGGCGTGACATACTGTAAGACTGTCGCAGTTCCAGCGTTGGTGTACTGAATAGCACTAAGATAGGCGTACTGATTTAGTACCAGACCAAAGAGAGCAAATAAGGCGATACTTACTAAGGTTTTCCTATCTTGAATGGCATGTACTAATTTGTCTCGCTGCCTAAAAAAGACCGAAGCCGTTAGTAAAATACCAGACAGAAGCAAACGTAAACTCGTCAAAAGATTGACATTAACACCATGAGCCATTAGGTATTGACCAGAAACCCCTGAAAAGCCCCAAGCAATTCCTGCAGTTATGACCATCAGACTACCTTTTAGCGTCTTTGACATAGTCGCCTCCCAAATCTATTTGTTTCTGTTATTTGTAACAAAAAGGTCGAAACAAAGCGGTTTCGACCTTTATCTATTCATTCGACCTTAAGCTTATTCTGGTTCAACTAAGATCTTAATTTGAGATTTATCTTGGGTCAATTCAACAAAACCTTCTTCAACGATATTCTCCAATTTAATTTTCTTAGTAACTAATTTATCAGCAGGGAAGTAGCCTTGTTCCATCAATTCCAAAACTTTAGGGAAGATGTGACGGTAGGCAATAATTCCTTTGAGAGATTTTTCTTGGATGGCGAATTCATTTGGATTGATGCTGGCTTCACGTTCCCAGATAGATACAACCATACATTCCCCAGCTTTATGAACAGCTGCAAGGGCTTGGCCTAAAACAACCGGAACCCCAGTAACTTCGTAAGAAACATCTGCTCCACCTCCTGGCAAACGATGGATAGCCTCTACGACTGTTTCCCCTTCTTCTGGGCGAACAACAATTGCTCCCAATTCTTCTGCTTTCGCTTGGCGTTCAGGAGACAATTCAACCGCATAGATTTTTGCTGCGCCTGCTGCACGAAGGGCTTCAACGATCAAAAGACCAATTGGACCCAAGCCAAAGATAACAGCTGTATCCCCAGCTTTCAAAGCAGATTGACGGACTGCATACACAGCTACAGCAGCAGGTTCTGTAAGAGCAGCTTGTTCATAGGCTATCTGGAATCACATGGACAAGATCACCATCAAGGACACAGTATTTCGCAAAAACCACCATCTGCAGCGAGGCCGACGAAGTTCAAGTTTGGATCAAGGTTATAATCGCCAATCAAGTTGTGCTCTGCAAGAATTGTCTGATGGTTACACGATCGCCAACTTTGACACGAGTCACATCACTTGACTTCTACAATCTCACCAGAGAATTCATGTCCCAAAGTAACCGGTGCTTTTTTGACCAGAATACACATGTTCTTCTGTTGGAATGAAGATTGGTCCATCCAAATATTCATGCAAATCTGTACCACAGATTCCTGTGAACTTGACTGCCACTTTTTACTTGATGAGGCTGTACTTCAGGTACTTCCACTTCTTCGATACGAACGTCTTTCGCTGCATGCCAGCGAGCTGCTTTCATAGTAGCCATATGATTATCTCCTTGTTTTCACAATTTTTGGTTTTTTTTCAGGAAACATTATACATCAAATTGTAAACGTTTTTTTTTACTTGTCAAGGAAAAGAGACCAAAAAAATAAGGGAAGTATCCTATGAAGTACCTCCCTAATCTAAACAATAGTTACCTTATTTTTTGATTCGAGACACCTCTAGCCACCAACCGACAATCCAGCCAAGGACTAAAAGATAATTTTCAAGAGCACCTATGGCGTTGACTGAGTGATGATGTTGAAGATAGCTAAGGAAATGATTTGTTCCAATACCGACGCCTCCAATAATCAAAGCTATCAGTACAGCTCTCAAATAAAACCAATCGTACTTGAGATTCACGGCAAGGAGGATGACCAGAACTGCCACATTCCAAATACCAATCTCCTCTGCCATCCAACGGAAATACCTGTATCCTGAATGACTTCCCATAGGTTGGGAAAAATAGCTGAAAATAATGGCACCAGTCATGGCAAGGATAACAAGGATAAATAGGAATCTTAAGAATTTGTTCATTGGGTTGCTCCTACTAAAAGATGTTTTATTGAATACCACTAGTATAACAAAAAAGACCTTCAAACAAAGTTAAGATCTTTAACCAAAATTAAGCTTCTTGTTCTTCTTTCAACAATTTTCTTATCGTAGACACGAATAAATGGGAAGTAAACAAGGAAGGCAGCAACTGCACAGACAAGAGCAACTAAGACAGCACGGAGATCTGCTGTTCCTAAGAAGGCTCCGATTCCCACTGGGGTTGGCCATGGAACCTTGTGCAATAACAGGATTAATCAAGTGCAATGCATTAACAAAGTAGTAAATAGTAGCTGTAAACCATTGGCGCCAAGATAAATGGAATCTAATGCTGGATTATAGATAATTGGCAAACCAAAATCAATGGTTCATTAATGTTAAATAATGCTGGAACAACTGAGGCACGTCCAATCGCTTTTAGTTGCTCTGACTTGGCAGCAAAAGCAATGTAGAGACACAGACCAAGAGTTGCACCTGATCCAACCAGCGATAACAAACATGTTAGAAACTCACCAGCTACAGCATAGTGTCCTCCAGCAGCATTTTCTGCCATGTTAGCAAGTGCGATAGGGTTAACGAAAGCAAAGATAATATTAGCTCCATGAATCCCTACAATCCAGAGGAGCTGAGTTAAAAGATAAATAATCATTAATCCAATCCATGAGTTAGTTAGGTTAGCAACAAACCCAAATGGAATAGCAATAACTTTAAAGATGTCAGTTCCCAGCGCCACGAGTGCACCATTAATAAAGATAACTACAAATGCAACGACGAATCCTGGAATCAAGGCTGTAAATCCGCGAGAAACCTCCTTCTGGAACAGCTTCAGGCATTTTAATAACCCAATTACGTTTTACACATGTACGATAAATAAGAACTGTCACAATAGCCATGATAATAGCTGTGAAAATACCAGTTGTACCAAAGCGAGTTACTCCATTACCCATTGCCCAACTGTCAACAACGACTGCACCTTCTTTTAAGGCTACCTACAGCCTTTCATCATTCCACCGTCAAAAATGATTTGTGGAACTGTCATGATAAAAGCCATGAGCGAAAGAAGAGCACCGTTTAGAGGATTCATATTTAGTTCTTCTTCTTCTGCATAGATTTTAGTTAACTCACAAGCAAGTGAGAGAACAAAGTAAAGTGAGAGAGAACCCATAGTAGCATAGTTAGCAACCATGTATAGAGAAGTAAACTTATCAAATGAAGCTGAGAAAATATCAGCTACAATTGGCCAGAATGAGAAGGCTTGTGGCAGAATACTAAATACCAAGAACATTGACCCTACAATAGTAAATGGTACAGCTGCCATACCTGCTGCCGTGATTGCACGTACAACTTTAAACTGGGCAAGTTTTCCCATTGGTCCCATGACATGATTTTCAAGGAAACCAAACAATCCGTTTTGTTGATCCATAATCGGACCTCCTTAATAATAATTTTATATTTATTTCAATAGCAATCCTTTTTAAAAGATGTTATAAGGTCACAGAACTCTTTTCTAACTGGATAAAGCGTTGATAAGCCTTATCTTTACGTTCATATATTTCTTGAATTCTTTTTAAGATTTAGCAAGCAAAGTCCTAAACCTAGTAAAAGAATAACAAAAACGAAGAAACGTGCAGCTTGATTATTTTCAAAAATTGGGAAAAGAGTTGTAAACAGACTTGTCCAAGTTAGAACAAGTAGTCCCACCTGAATAACAGCTTGCGAGCGAACAAACATCTGAGTCACTTTCAAACGTTCATCACGCTTGCCATACAATCGAAACTGCTCAACAGTAGCCAAAATCGCTAATACAATTAGTGTGATAGGGAGAACAATAACAAAAAGAAGGACGAATAAATTGATTCAAAAGCCAATAAATATTGCCAAAAAAGAAGAGTGCTATTGTATAACGTAGAAGAAGGTAGCGATTAAAGAAAGTATTTTTTAATGCTGTCTCCCGACGTTGACGCTCGATTTCTAGTTGTTCTTTTTTGTCATTGTCTTCCTCCTTGTTTAACTATATATGCTTAACCAACCTTTCTATGAAGAACCAGCATTTCTTTTGCCACTTCCAATAGAGTCATTGTAGTCATTAAATGGTCTTGAGCATGGACCATGATAATTTCAATCTTAATTTCTACACCACTTGCATAGTCTTGCAAAAGTTTTGTTTGTGCATGGTGTGCTTCTAAAATTTCTTCATTTGAATGGTCTAACTTAGCTTCTGCTTCGTCAAAACGACCTTCTCGCATATCAGCAAACGCTTCATGAATTTCTGTTCTAGCAGTACCTGAATGAAGAATAATTTCAAAGGCTGCAACCTGTAGTTCTTCTTGATTCATATGAACCTCCTATGTTATTTTTTCGAATATTGTAATAAACTCATCAAAATCCTTGCAATTGATTAATTGCTTTTGTAAGTCATCATTTTCTGTTAAGGAAACTATTTTCTTCGTCACATCCTTCAATCCATCATTTCCATATAATGATGGTGATAAAAGAAAACAAGTTGAATATGTGAGCTTTGACTATCCCAAGAGACAGGTTCTTGACAGATAGCAACTGATACTTTAACTTCTTTCCCCAAAGGCCTAATGGGATGTGGAACCGCGAATTTTTTCGGAAAAGACGACAGAACTTAATTCCTCACGCTGCTTAATTTCGTAAAGTAAAGATTGTTTGAAGTCCACTGATTCATCGACAGATAGAGACTCAGCCATTTCTTCCAATAGTCGTGTTTTATCACCTTTCATCCACACAAAGAAGTTATCTTGACTAAAGTATTGTTTAAAATTATCGTCTTTAATCCGGGCTACTTCTGAACGTTTCCTAATTCTCGAAACTTGCATCTGGTCCATAGCCTGACGGATCTGAGATATTTCTTCGGTTTTAAGAAAAACACTCACTGTAAAAACTGGTATCTGAAAGTAAAGGTTTGATAAATCAACAGCCGATACAATAAAATCAATACCGTCTATTTTTTTCTTGGTTCAACTCATAGTAACCTATGACATCAACCACCTCTATACGATTCCCAAGCTCAGATTCAAGACGATTTTTAAGCATTTGAGCAGCCCAAATCCTGTCGCACAAATCGCCAATACTGAAAATTTATGGTTTTCTTTTTCCGACGTTCGATAGCAGCTAAGAAATGAAGACAGACATAAACTATTTCATCATCAGATATAGTAGCCTGTGAAAAAGCTTCCATATTTGCAAGAACTTCCTTTGGTCATGAAGAAGACGTCACTATAATTCTGTTTAACCTCATCTACCAATGGATTACTAAGATTAATATGACTGGCTAAACGTACCTGTAAGGTCATCAAATGAGTTATAAGACTCTCAATAAGTTGAAAATCCGAAGAAAAGTGATATATGTACTCTAACCCTAAGGTTTCAAAACTTTGGACCAACGAGTCTCTCAGTGCCTCTTTAGAAAACTCTGTTTGGTTGTTTTGGGGTAACTGACTTTTAGCTAACAGATGTAAGGTAATATAATCGATTTCTTGAACTGGAAATTCTTGATTGGTTACCTTACTAACTCTTGAAAGAATCTTCTTAGCAACCCGACGTTCGATGTCGTTAACTGCCATCTGACAATCTAAGTTACTAATTTCAAAACCAGACTTGATACGGCCTATTGCTAAAGCTATATGAACAACTAAATTTTGTAAAAACCAAAATCCGACAACTTTAGATTGGCTTCCTGACATTCTTCTAAAACAATCTTTGCCAATTCCTCTAATGGAAGATTTTGGTCAAAAAAAATTTGACTTCACATAAGAGTGCAATGCTTTTAAAAAACTGGTTCTCCAAGAAATAACTTATAATAAAGCGACGTTTGTCTAGTTCTTCACCAGAAACGTAGACACCTTTATTCGCTCTACTTTCTATAGTTAGGTTATACTCAGCCAGCATCTGGCGTATCTTTTTAAAATCATTAGACAAGGTTGAGCGACTGACATATCGCTCCTCAACTAAATCATCAAAAAGAACTGGAACCTGTTCAAACAAGAGCTTATTTAAAATGAAGGCTACCCGATCATCACTTTGGGACATGGAAGATTTTGTATTATAATCATCTCCTAATTCATAGATCATACGAAACGTTTGACAAGCCTCTTGGCTTTCAAAAACAGTCTATAACCTTGTCCTTGTTTTGATACTAAGCTAACACCTTGAAGGTTTAAGGTTTGATCAATTGATTTCAAGTGATTACGTACAGTTCTATCCGAACAGGACAAGTATTTAGCAAGTTCCTTACTCGTAACATAACGTTCCCCTGTGCTTTAACAAGAATTGAAGGATGCTTTTTTCCCTAGTTTTTGACAATCACATATCCTCCTAAAATGATATATTCACCTTCTATTATAGGATATTTTCACACCTTTACTTCTTTTTATCGAGCATAAGTTACATTATGAATCATTTATAATCCACTCGACAGATAATATTAACTAACACCTATTTTTACACTATTTCTTTAACGAAGATTAGATGTTTTCTACAATTAAATTAGCCATTTTTTTCAATTCCCATTGGAATTGGAATGTAAGCTTGTGGTGGAATTTGAACAACTGGTTTTCCGACTTTAGCCCCTGCCTCTTCAAACTGTTTAAAATACATTTTTGTTTGAGGACTTACAAGGTATAAATCAAATTCTGATGCTGCAATAGCTTTTCCACCTTCAGTGGCACTAATAGCATCAACCTCAATATCCTGACCTTTCCCTTTAGAAATTCAGTTGTTTTCTTTGCCATGAGTGATGAAGACATTCCTGCTGCACAAATAATCAATGCGTTTGCCATAATATTTTCTCCTTTAATCTAATCCCATCAAATTGATACTTGATTGGGTTATTTCTTATTTACATTTTAATTATAAAGTAAAACGCTTACAATTACCATTGCTGATTTTTCCTCAACGATACGGAAAATAATTATTTGTACTTCAATTTATAAATCAAAATAATCCCAGATAGCAAGAACGAAACACTATTAGCCAAAAAATCAAAGGTAAGTCACCAATATGAAGACCATGAGCAAGCCACAAAGCAATGCCAATAACCTGCATAACATACATCCCTAAGGCAATCGATTCAGTATCTTTTGTTTTTACTACACACACAACTTGCGGCAAAAAGGCAAATGTTGTTAAAATTGCTGCAATGCTACCAATCATATTTATTCTCCTATATGTTTACTAAAGAAGCTGGGAATTCACCCAGCTTCTTAGTTTTATTCTACCGTTGCACCATTAGATGCAATAACTTCTTTATACCAATTAAATGATTTTTTGGTGAGCGTTCATAGGTCCCTTGTCCATCATCATCTTTATCCACATAGATAAATCCGTAACGTTTTCTCATCTCACCGGTACCAGCTGAAACTAGGTCTATGCAGCCCCAAGTTGTATATCCCATTAAATCAACACCATCTTCAACTACAGCTTTTTTTCATTTCACGAATATGAGCACCTAGGATAATCAATTCGATAATCATCATGAACCATGCCATCTGATTCAACTTGGTCTATAGCACCAAAACCATTTTCAACAATCATCCAGTATTTAACTTTATTGTGGTATCTTTCGAAACATACTTTTGCGAATCTTACAAAGAATGTAATCATCTTTCTGTTTCTCCATCCACCATATTCTTTTGCTAAATGATAAGGCATCTCAAAATGAGATAATGTGATAACTGGCTGAATACCATTCTTTAATAGTTCATCAAACATATCATCATAGAACTTTAAACCTTCTTCATTTGGTGTTTCTTCATCTCCCATTGGGAAGATTCTTGCCCAGGAAATAGATGTTCTAAAGCATTTAAATAGGTCATCTTTTGCTTGAAAACGTTTTAGATAAAGAGTATACTATGTCTCATAAGGAGGCAATATTATGAATTTCATACAGTTTTTAATCACTTTTGCTGGACTTGTTGTTGGAGTTAGCGCTGTTGCTATACTCTTCTGGTACTTAAGTAAGACTTTGAAGAAAAACGTCATTGTAAATGGTAACACTTTTACTATTGTTCATCTTAAAGAGCTAGATCAATACCCCTGACTTACTTAAGAATACCGATTTCAAGAAAATGGGAAACTGGACTGTTCATGATAATGGACGTGAATTCCGAGGTACTGCTAATGTCTCTAAAGAAACACTTGCCAATGGATTATTGATAAATATCATTTAAAAGCTCATCAAGTTATTGTCACTGTTCCTGAAGAAATGAAGGTTGCTTCAGCTCTTCCTCATTTCTAAAGTCACTTAGTCTTTTAAAAACTCCTACGAACTCCTGAACTGCACCCCAAAAAGTTAGACAGAAAAATCTAACTTTTGAGGTGTTTTTATTATGAAATTAACTTATGAGGACAAGATTCAGATATATATACTGAGAAAACAGGGGAGAAGCTTCAAAGAGCTTTCAAAAGATTTGGTGTGGATGTTTCTGGACTAAAAATATATGGTGAGGTTGATTGAACGTTACGGAATAGAAATCGTCAAAAAAGGGAAGAATCGTTACTATTCTCCCGAATTAAAGGAAGAAATAATTAATAAAGTTTTGCTTAAAGGTCGTTCACGAAAAAGTGTATCTTTAGATTATGCTCTACCGAATCCTTCGCTATTGACAAATTGGACAGCACAATACAAGAAAAATGGGTATACTATTGTTGAAAAACAAGAGAGAGTACCTAAAATGGGACGTAAACGTAAGAAAAACTTGGGAAGAAATGACAGAACTAGAACGACTCCAAGAGGAGAATGAACGCTTACGTACCGAGGTGTCTTACCTAAAAAAAGTTAAAAGAACTAGAAGACAGGGACGAAGCCTTACAGCGAGAAAGGCAGAGACAATTAGAGAAATGGTCACAGGAGGATTTCGACTAGATTTACTTCTTTGAAACGGCTGGTTTAGCTCGCTCAACTTACTACTATCAGTTGAAACAACTAGATGGATTTGACAAAGATAAAGAGCTTAAAGCTGAAATTCAATCAATTTATTGTGAGCATAAAGGAAATTACGGCTATCGTCGAATGACTCTTGAATTGAGAAATCGTGGCTTCATGGTAAATCATAAGAAAGTGCAACGTCTGATGAAGGTTCTTGGTTTAAGTGCTCGAATTGTCGTAAACGTAAGTATTCTTCATATCAAGGAGAGGTTGGTAAAGAAAGCAGAGAATCTCATTCAACGCCAGTTTGAAGCATCCAAACCAATGGAAAAGTGCTACACAGATGTTACAGAGTTTGCCATTCCCAATAGCACACATAAATTGTATTTATCGCCTGTTTTAGATGGCTTTAACAGCGAAATTATTGCTTATAATCTCTCAACTTCACCAAACTTAGAACAAGTGAAAGCTATGTTAGACCAGGCCTTCAGAGGAGCATTACGAAAATACAATTTCCATAGTGACCAAGGTTGGCAATACCAACATCAGTATTATCATCAATTTTTAGAGGATAAAGGGATCCAACCGTCCATGTCACGTAAGGGAAATAGTCCAGACAATGGTATGATGGAGTCCTTCTTTGGCATTCTTAAGTCTGAGATGTTTTATGGTTATGAGAAGACGTTTCACTCACTCGAGCAATTGGAACAAGCTATTGTAGGCTATATTGATTATTACAACAACAAACGAATTAAGGTAAAATTAAAAGGACTCAGTCCCTGTAATACAGAACTAAATCCTTTGGATAAATTAAATGTCTAACTTTTTGGGGTCAGTACACTCCACTGTTAGGAACCCTAATAATAGAAAAGAACCAACCTCCTCGGCTGGTTCTTTTTTATCTATTATTCTTCTTTCAACTTCGCTATTCTTTTGGGCAAGTAGCTTGAGGGCTACTTGTGGGTTGGCTTGGCCTTTGGTTGCTTTTCATGAGGAAACCTGTGAAGGCCTTTGTCAGCGTTACGTTTACCTGACTTGAAGTCGGCATACGGCTGCTTCATTGTCTGCAAAAGACTTGTGGATGATTGGGATCAAGACTTCAGGGTCTGAAATCTGTACCAATCCAGCTTTTTCGACGTATTCACGCGCACCTCCACCGTTTTTCGCCAAATGAACGAAGACTTTCTTGGCAATCTTTAGATGAGATGGTGCCATCTTCGATGATGGCAATCATTTCAACCAAGTTTTCTGGTGTCAATTCGATTTGTTCAAGCGTTTTACCTTCTGCGTTCAAGAATTGAGCGACTTCACCTTGGAGCCAGTTAGACACTTGTTTGGCATCGCCACCAAGGGCTACGGCTGCTTCAAAGAAGTCAGATGTGACCTTAGTAGCTGTCAATTGGTTGGCATCATAGTCAGACAAGCCAAGCTCTGCCACATAGCGAGCACGGCGGTCTTTGGAAACTCAGGCAATGATGTACGCATTCCTCAATCCACTCATCTGAGATTTCAAACAAGGGAAGGTCTGGTTCTGGGAAGTAACGGTAATCCGCTGCTCCTCTTTTGACACGCATAAGGATAGTGCTTTGTTGGCCTCATCATAACGGCGTGTTTTGACGAATGACACCACCCGAACGCAAGATTTTCGCTTGGCGTTGCACTTCATATTCAAGACCTTTACGCACGTTTGAGAAAGAGTTCAAGTTCTTCAACTCCGTCTTGGTACCAAATTCCTCTTGACCGTAGGGGCGAAGGGAAATGTTGGCATCGACCCGCACGATCCTTCTTCCATCTTGACGTCAGAAATACCTGTGTATTGGATGACTTCTTTCAAAGCTGTCAAATAAGCATAGGCTTCTTCCGGAGAACGCATATCTGCTTCAGATACGATTTCGATCAATGGAACCCCTTGACGGTTAAGGTCTACATAAGAGAAACCGTCTGTTCCGTGGGTGTTCTTACCGGCATCTTCTTCCAAGTGGGCACGTTCAATCCCGATTTTCTTAGTTGAGCCGTCTTCCAATTGCACTTCAATCCAACCGTTATATCCGATTGGCTCGTCAAATTGCGAAATTTGGTAAGCCTTTGGATTATCAGGGTAGAAATAGTTCTTACGGTCACAGTGCATGTGCTGATGGATGTCCATATTCAACGCCAAAGCAGCCTTTGATACCAGCATCCACAACACCCTTTGTTCAAGACAGGAAGCACCCCTGGGAAAGACCAGTCAATCACATTGGTATTGGCATTTTGCTCGTTCCCAAAGTGGGCAGAGGTTGGTGAGAAAATTTTGAGTTTGTATTCAATTCAACGTGGACTTCAAGTCCGATGACTGTTTCAAAGTTCATTAATTGTCACCTCCGAAAATAAGGGGTTGTTGCTTGTGGTAATCCGTCGTTGCTTCAAAGGCAGTTGCAGCTTGGTAGATGGTTTCTTCAGAATACTTAGGGACCAATCAACTGCAAACCAACTGGAAGACCTTTGCGCAAAACCTGCAGGAATCGAAATCCCTGGAAGACCTGCCAAGTTGACTGAATGGTCAAGAGGTCAGCCAAGTACATGGCAACCGGATCATGGTTGAGCGAATCCAAATCAAAGGCCACGCTTTGGAGCTGTTGGACCAAGGATGAGGTCGTAATCCGCAAAGACTTTTTCAAAATCTTGATAATGAGGGTACGGACTTGACCAGCTTTCTTTGTAGTAAGCATCGTAGTAACCAGATGACAAACTAAAGGTACCAAGCATGATACGGCGTTTTACTTCCTCACCAAAGCCTTGGCTACGAGTGTTCACGTAGATGTCATCCAAGTTCTTGGCATCTTCCGCACGGAAACCATAACGAATCCCATCAAAACGTTGCAAGTTTGATGAAGCTTCAGATGAAGCAATGATGTAGTAAACGGCAACCCCGTATTTAGAGTGAGGCAAGCTGACTTCTTCGACAGTTGCTCCCAATTTCTCAAAGTGCTTAGCTGCACTGAGAATAGTTTCTTTGACTTCTGGATCAATCCCTTCCCCAAGGTATTCTTTTGGAAGGGCAATCTTCATAGCCTTTGATGTCTTGACCAATCTTAGAAGTAAAATCGGCTACACGTACTGGCGCTGAAGTTGAATCTTTGGCATCTTCACTGGCAATGACATTGAGCAATTGGGCATTTTCCTTAACGGTTTGTGAGAAGGTACCAATCTGGTCAAGTGAGCTACCAAAGGCAATAAGACCGAAACGTGAAACAGTTCCATAAGTTGGTTTGAGACCAACAATCCCGTTAAAAGCAGCTGGTTGACGGATAGAACCACCTGTATCTGAACCAAGGGACAAACGGACTTGACCTGAAGCTACAGAAGCTGCTGAACCACTAGAAGATCCACCAGGCACCTTGCTGTGGTCCCAAGCATTCTTGGTTGGTCCATAGTAAGAAGTTTCACCAGATCCACCCATAGCAAATTCATCCATGTTGGTCTTCCTGATGACAATCATATCTTTGGCTTTTTGCATTGGCAACAGCTGTCGCATCAAAGATAGGCTCGTAGTTGTAGAGCATTTTTGAAGCCGCAGTCGTCAAGATGCCATCTGTTGAGATATTGTCTTTGACAGCGAGTGGAATCCCTGACAGAAGGTTATCTCATCGATCCCCTTTTCATCAATGGCCTTGGCTTGCGCAAGAGCAATTTCTTCGGCCACCGTTACAAAGGCATTGACTGCTTCTTCACGCTCCTTGATATCATCAAGCGTCGCTTGTGTCAATTCAGTTGCCGAAATTTCCTTAGAGACAAGGAGGTCGTGCAACTCTTCAATGGTTTTATTGTTGAATGACATTAGGCATCTCCTCCATCTTCTAGGATAGCTGGTACCTTGATGTAGTAGTTGTCTTTTTCAGGTACATTTTTAAACAAGCGGTCACGGTCAGTCCCTTTTTCAGCAACATCCGGACGCAATACGGTCTTGCGATCAGCCATGGTCGTTGTTGGGGCCACACCAGTTGTGTCTACTTCTTCCAACAATTCCACCATGTCGACAATTTTAGACAAGGTTGTCGCAAACTCAGCTGTCTCTTCTGGAGAGAATTTCAATTTTGAAAGATTGGCAACGTGGGTTACCTCTTCTTGCGTAATTTTCATCTTGCTTCCTTTCGTGAAATGATGATTTTTCAATACCCTCTATTTTATCATAATTTAGCCTATTTTGCTTGAGGATAAAAAACTGTAGTAACTTTTTTGTCACTACAGTTTACAGAGATAGAGCTTTTTTCAAAACACTTATCGTATGGCTATCAAGAGCTTTCTCCAAGCCTCTAGGATTTCTGGTTTCAAATACTGTTTTGCCAGGTCATATGAGGCTTGCATAGACTCAAGATCACTCTCTAAGGCATATACAATTTTATCGGCCATCTGAGAAACAAGCAGGTCCTCATCCATAGTCTCGCTATAAGGAACCAGATAGCCATTCTCACCATCTTTGATGAAAGGTTGGATTGCCATAACGGGCATCAAAACCAACCAAGGCTAGACCTGCTCCCACCGCTTCCATCAGAGTCAAGCCAAAGGTCTCCCACTGAGAGGTGGTGACGTAAAGTTCATACTGTGGGTAAACTTCACGTAAATCCGCATGTCCCCGAAGATGGATGAATCACCTGCCCCAAGAGCATCAATCAGATCTTGTAGATTCTCTTGCTCCCCACCTTTACCGTAGATGTCATTAGTCGAGAACTCATACCCTATTCTACAGAGGCACCGTTACTTGCGATAACTTCTTTATACCAGTTAAATGATTTCTTCTTAGAGCGTTTAAGACTACCATTACCATCGTTATCTCGGTCCACATAAATGAAACCATAACGTTTCTTCATTTCACCAGTTCCAGCAGAAACAAGGTCGATACAGCCCCCAGGTTGTGTAGCCCCAAAGCTCTACACCATCTTCATTAATAGCATCACGCATAGCCTTGATGTGGGCTGCCAAGTAGTCGATACGATAATCGTCTTCAACATAGCCATTTTCATCTGGCGTATCCACAGCACCAAGACCATTTTCAACGATAAACATCGGTTTTTGGTAACGATCCCAAATAAGCATTGAGGGTAATACGAAGGCCTAGTGGGTCAATTTGCCAACCCCATTCTGAAGCTTCCAAATATGGATTTTTAATAGAGGCAAAGATATTTCCTGCTGTCTCTTCATTAACTTCTGGATCACCTGAAGCACGACTTGCATAGTAAGAGAAGGAAATAAAATCAACAGTATGCTCTTTAAGAAGGGCCAAATCTTCTTCCGTCATCTCAAGCTCAATGCCATCACGTTCCCACTGTTTCTTAGCATAATTTGGATACTCTCCACGAGCTTTGAACATCAGTAAAGAAATAGCTACTACGGTCTTCTTGCATGAGCTGCCCAGTAGTCACGTGGATGGGCTGTATTTGGATAATATTGACCTGCTGCCAACATACAACCGACCTTATTTTCAGGGTCAATCTCATGGGCCAACTTCGTCACCATAGCTGAAGCTACCAACTCATGGTGAGCTGCTTGGTATTTAACCTGCTCCTCATTCTCACCCTCTTCAAAGCAGAGTCCTGCTCCCATAAATGGTGCATGGAGAATCATGTTGATTTCATTGAATGTAAGCCAGTACTTCACCAAACCTTTAAAGCGTGTGAAAAGGGTACGGCAAAGATTTTCATAGAAGCCAAGCATCTTACGGTTACGCCAACCACCATACTCGGTAATCAAGTGCATTGGACAATCAAAGTGTGTGATTGTCACCAAAGGTTCAATGCCATGCTTGTGACATTCTTTGAAGAGGTCCTCGTAAAAGGCAAGCCCAGCTTCATTTGGTTCAGCTTCATCACCCTTAGGGAAAATCCGTGTCCAAGCGATAGAAAGACGATAAGTCTTAAAGCCTATTTCACCAAAGAGAGCAATATCTTCCTTGTAACGATGGTACATGTCGATACTTTCCTTGGCTGGATAAAAATAGCCATCCTCAAAATCAAACATCTTACGACGTCCAGTGATTATTGAAAGACGATCCTCACCAATTGGCACCACATCAACATTGGCTAGACCACGCCCATCAGCATCATAGGCCCCTTCACATTGGTTAGCCGCTGTCGCACCACCCCACAAAAAAACGTTAGGAAAAGTAATTTTTTAGTCATTCTTCTACCTCTTTATGATTCAAGACTTATTTCAGTAATAGTATATAGTAATCTGGAATCGTTTTCTTATAGTAAACTACGGAAAACTGATACTATCCTATGATTTTTGACAAGAAACAAGAGTAGGACAGATTCCACTCTCGATCATCAAAAAATATTCTTACTCCACAATTGTTGCTCCAAGAACATTCTTAAAATGCCCAATAGCAAAGTCATGAGCTTCAGGCGTCAAGGAGGCTGTTGCACTCGCTACAACCTCAATATCATAGCCCAAATTATAAGCATCAATAGCCGTATGTAACACACAAATATCTGTTAAAACTCCCGTCAAAACAACTGTCGTCACACGACGCTCACGTAAACGAATATCTAAATCCGTTCCCGAAAAGGCTGAATAGTGTCGCTTGTCCATCCAAAAGACACGATGGTCGTCCTTGATGGTATCATATACACTAGCTAACTTACCATAAAGTTCTCGCCCAGATGTCCCTGCAATATTGTGCGGTGGAAAGAGCTTGGTTTCAGGATGGAAGGTATCTCCTTCATCATGTCGGTCCATAGCAACAAAGATATAATCCCCATTATCATAGGCCTCTTGAGTTACCTGGGCAATGCGGTCTTCAATGGCTTGGGCAGGCTTACCAGCCGTCAACTTCCCATCATCTGCCACAAAATCATAAGAGTAATCAATTGATATCAATGCCTTTGTCATATTACTTTCTCCTTTTTAAAAAAAGTGGGCAGGTTCCTCCTACCTCACTCTCTTTCAGTATTCTTCTTATTCGTATTCTTTCAATTTATCGTAGATACCTTCGTTAAGGACTTTAAGATAAGTTCCTTTCATACCAAGCGAACGACTTTCAATAATACCAGCTGATTCTAATTTACGAAGAGCATTAACAATAACAGAACGAGTGATTCCAATACGGTCCGCGATAACAGACGCTGTCAAACGGCCTTCTAAACCGTCAACTCATTCAAAATAGCTGAAACTGCCTTGATTTCCGAGTAAGACAAGGTATTAATAGCCATGTTAATAGCTGTTTGTTTACGAATGTTTCTTCAAGTTCTCTGTTTGAAGGTTTAACAATTGCAAACCAACTACCGTAGCGGCAATCTCAACCAAGATAAGGTCTTCATCTACAAAGTCATGATCGTTACGCCAAATAATGAAAGAACCAAGACGCATACCACCACCATAGATAGGGGCAATTGTAGTCAAACCATCTGGGAAGTCGTCTTTTGATTCCACAGGGAAAATGGTCAAGTCACTGTCAATACCAATGTTTTCTTGAGTGTCATAAACACGGCTGATACCACGTGTATTCTTCTGGAAGTTGTTTGGCTTCAAAAAACTCTTCTACACGATCATTGTTGGTTTTGTACTTCATGGCAAAACCAAGGAGAGCACCACCACCATTAACGATAGCAGCGTTACAATCAATGATATCTGCCAATTGAGCAGCCATATTGTTGTATGGAAGATCTCCTTCAAGCTGTCTACTGAGCGTTGCAAGATAGATGTAATTTTACGTGTTTTAGCCAGCAAATTTGCCATATTTATTGTCTTCACTTTCTATTGTAATCATAATAATATCAAGCCTTGTACTAATCTTCTGCGTCAAGACCTACTAGCCCCCTATCATTATAGCACACTTAACCCAGAAATTGCAAACAATTGTCTGAAAATTATTTATTATTTTACTATTCATTATATTAATGTATATTATGGCATTTTTAGGAAAAACGTTCGGATTTTACTCAAATACATCCCCTTTTTAGAGACAATAAAACTGGACAAGCCTTTTTGTCCAGTTTTTCAAGAAATTAACGCGTGTAATATGACAAGACTCGTTCGATTTTGTTACCGAGATCAGCCAACTCTTCAACACGAGGAAGGTAGACAATACGGAAGTGATCTGGTTCATTCCAGTTAAAGCCTTTACCTGGAACTGGGAGAACCTTCTCCTTCTTCAAGAGACGAAGACAGAATTCTTCATCATCTTCAATATCATACATATTACGGTCAATTTTAGGGAAGATATAGAGCCCTGCATCTGGTTTAACAGCTGAAAGCCCTGGAATAGCGTTTACGGTATTCGTGATAAACTCACGTTGTTCATAGATACGCCCGCCAGGAATCAAGAGCTCATCCACAGATTGGTAGCCACCAAGTGAAGTCTGAATAACGTGCTGAGAGAGCACATTAGCACAAAGACGCATGTTGGCCAACATATTAAGCCCTTCAATATAGCCTTTGACGTTCTTTTTAGGTCCAGAGAGAACCATCCAACCTACACGGAAACCACAGATGCGGTGAGACTTAGAAAGACCATTCATAGACACACAGAAAACATCTGGTGCAAGGACTCGCAATCGCAGTATGCTTTTTACCATCCATAACCAAGCGGTCATAAATCTCATCCGCAAAGATAATCAAATCATTTTGTCGAGCAATATCCACAATCTGTTCAAGGACATCCTTAGGATAGAGTGAACCTGTAGGATTATTAGGATTGATGACTACAATTGCCTTAGTATTTGACGTAATTTTTGATTTGATATCATCAATATCTGGATACCAGTTAGATTTTCATCACAAACATAGTGTACAGCATTACCGCCTGCTAGACTGACACAAGCTGTCCAAAGAGGATAGTCTGGCATTGGGACCAAGACCTCATCTCCATCATCAAGCAAGGCCTGCATAGACATGGAAATCATTTCTGAGACACCATTACCAATATAAATATCATCAATATCTACATTTGGGAATCCCTTTAGCTGGCAATACTGCATAATCGCCTTACGAGCTGAGAAAATCCCCTTACTATCCGAATACCCTTCACTGTTACGAACATTCATAATTAAATCACGAATGACTTCATCCGGTGCTGTAAAGCCAAATTCCGCAGGATTTCCTGTATTAAGACGAAGAATCTTTTCACCATTGGCAATCATACGGTTGGCCTCATCCAAAACTGGACCACGAATATCATAAGCAACGTGATCCAACTTTGATGATTTATCAAATGTTTTCATAAGTTAATCCTTTTCCAAAAGATACTAAAAGCAGATACATCTAGCAGAAAATAAGAAAATTCAACACCTGATGGGGATTTCCACTTTTATTGACACCAACTTTAGGCTTGGCCATTTGGTATCATTTCTGAAGACTTGTCTTCCTCTTTTTTAATTATCATGTTTCTTACGAAGCTAATAACAGATTGTATTATACCTCTTTTTCAAGCAATCTTCAATTTTTAGATAATACTGAAATCTTCACATTACCAAGAGCATCCTAAAGTAAGCAGTCAAAAAAGATTTCAGAAAATCTATAACAACGCTTTCATTTTTTAGATTAAAAGGAGTATAATAAAGCTAAAGATAGGAGGTAGAGCTTATGTCTCAACAATATGAACGTATTATGGTAGCTGTCGACGGTTCTACGAATCAGAACTGGCCTTTATTAAAGGTGTGCACGTTGCAAAACGTAATAATGCTCAGTTACTATTGGTACATCGTTATCGATACACGCCCCTTCAAAGCGTTGCGACTTTCGACTCTTACATCTATGAAAAACTAGAAGACGAAGCTAAAGCTGTTTTGGCTGACTTTGAACGCCAAGCCAGAGAAGCTGGTTTAACCAAGATTCGCAAAGTTATTGAGTTCGGTAATCCTAAGAGCCTCTTGGCTGTTGATATCCCTGATAAGGAAAATGTTGACCTTATTATGGTTGGTGCCACAGGTCTCAATACTTTTGAACGCTTGCTTATTGGTTCATCTTCTGAATACATTCTCGTCGTCACGCAAAAGTTGACTTGCTCATTGTTCGTGACTCTGAAAAAACACTTTAGTCACCTAACTCACAAAGCACCTCTGGTGATCCTTTTCTCATATGAAAAAGAACCGAGATCCTAAATCTCAGTTCTTTTTTTGTTCTATTTTTCTGACTTTGCTGATTCAGACATTAGGCTTCTGACTCTGAAGTTGACTGGCTTTCTTAGAGGAAGCAACGGCCAAGTCTTCACTAGCAGATTGACTTGAGGCACCTGCTTGCTCCAAAGCTTACAAGGCTAGTTGAAAGGTCTCACGTTCTGCTTCTGACTAAGGCTAGCTTCAACAATCATGAGTTCTTTTGACGTTCTGTTTTCACGAAGATATTCACGTTCTTCAAGTTCTTCCTGACGACGTCTTTCCTGCTCACGTCTTTGGGCTTTTTGACGCTCACGCTTAGCATGACGTTTTTGCGTCTCATCAATCAAAACCTTAGTATTGTCTTTAATATGCATCCACTTAATAAGACGAACCAAGAGTCTCCATAAGAAAACAATAATTGACTCTGCAAAAAGAAGAATCTCAACCAGAATAACTCCCAACAAGCTCCAAGCCATGAAGAGTGTAATCAATAACTGTGTGAAAATCTTCTTCAAGTCACCCAAATGATTATTGTGAATATTAAGGGTCTCAAGGAAAAGATCTAAAATCCCCTTGCAAGAGGTGTGATTTAACAGATTTGTCTCCCTCTAGGCTCAAGTCCGTCTGGACTTCTGCCGGAGTAACAACTGTCAAGTCCCCATCTTGGTAGACATCTATACGGTCTCCTAATTTATATCAAAATCAAAAAGCGTGCGATCTATTTTCTTAAGTCGCCCGTCAGGATGACTGAGATAAACAAAGTCATCATCAAATTTTAAAATACGAAACATAATTTACCTACTCTTTATTGCTCCCTAAATAATAGCAAAGTTAAAAAAGCTCTTGTCAAGAGCTTACTTTTTCAATCCAAGGTTTTAAACACCGATACGATTTTTATACTCTTGATACGTTTCAGTGTGCATGAGAGCTTTTGGCATTTTTAACCCGATCTGCAGTTGGTGGTTTGACCCCTTCCAAAGGATATGGAATACCGAGCTCACGCCATTTGAACTCACCCATTGTATGATAGGGGAGAATTTCAAATTTATCGACATTTTTTCAAGGTTTTTACAAACTCACCAAGCTCAACCAAGTGTTCGTCAAAGTCTGTCAAACCAGGTACCAAAACATGGCGAATCCAGACTGGAACTTGTTTATCAGACAGATATTGAGCAAATTCCAAAATATTTTTATTAGGTTGACGGGTCACAAACTTGTGTTGTTCAGGATCAATCTCTTTGATGTCAAGTAGGACCAAGTCAGTAACAGCCAAAAGTTTGTCAACAACTTCATGATACTCAGGAGTATTGCGGTAAGCAAACCCACAAGTATCAAGCGTACAATGAATCCCTAGCTTCTTAGCCTCTGTAAAGAGGGCAGTGACAAAATCAATCTGAAGCATGGCCTCACCACCTGATACAGTGATACCACCATGCTCACCCCAGAAATGACGGAAACGAAGAGCCTCATCTAAGACATCTTCAACTGTACGTTCAACAGCCTTATTTGACTCCATAGCCCAAGTATCTGGGTTATGACAATATTGGCAACGCATCTTACAGCCTTGCATGAAAACAATAAAACGGATACCAGGACCATCTACGGATCCGAAACTTTCGGTTGAATGAACAAGTCCAGTCACCTGACTGTAATCAATTTCTGCCATGTCAGCCTCCTTGAAAACGATTTTTACATCTTTTTATTATACCTCTTTTATCAGAAACATGCTCCATATCTGCCTGAATTCAGGCAAAGGTTATACTATAATACATCTGAAATTAAGGAAATCTATACTATACCAGAAGAAAAACAAAAAACTGGAAAAATCCAGTCTTTTATCATCTATATTACTAGGCACGTTTCTTAAGCCCCAAAAAAGGCTGCAGCAGCAAGGAAGAATGTTCCTACCATTGTCAAGATTACTGTTGATGCTTCACCAGTCTTAGGAAGTGTAACTTCCTTACCTTTTAGCATCTTTACCAGTCAATGTACCGTCAGCGTTCACTTTGAATCCTACTGTTTCAGGAGCAACAACACTTGTTGTACCATCAGTGTTAGCGATAACAATTTGGCTATTTTGTGTAGACACAATTGTTTGGCCAGCTGCAGTGATAACTGGAGCTGTCGGTGTTACAGTAACAACAGGTTGTCCATTAACATTCACTGCTGGAGTTTCAGGGTTTTGAGGTGCTTCGCTTGTCCCTTTATCAGTTGCTGAAGCTGGGTCTTCCGGCTTATCGGCTGGTTTCTCAGTTGGTTTATCAGCTGGTTTTGTAGATGAATCAGCTGTTGGAGCCGGTGTCGCAGGTGTTTCTGGAGTTGCTGGTGTTGTTGGCTCAGCTGGTACTTCAGGGACTGTAGGTGTTGGTGTTGCTGGCGTTGCCGCACCTGTGTTTGAATCATTGCTACGAGCCAAGTCACCATCACTTGGGGCTGTTGAAGGACCAGTTACTGCACGATCTGTCGTTGGTTGTGTAAGAACAGCATCATTTGTCGCAATACCATCGTCCGCAAAAGAAGTTACTGGTACAAAAGCTCCTAGGGTAAGGGTGAGTAAAAGCAAGCTACTATATATAGATTTTTAGAAGCCATCAAGATTCTCCTTTTTTTCATTTATCAGTTAATTTATATTCTACCATAAAAAGTAATAAAAGACTGTTTTAATTAAAATCTTATTTATTTTTATTCTAAATCTATCAATACACTGAAAAATGTTAGATTATCTTCGAAATTATGGTTGTTTTTCTGACAAAGTCCGGTAGTTTTGATAGGTAAAAAAAGGCTTTATGACGTGTTTTATAGACGTTTTCTAATCTTATTATTTTGATAAGCTGATATTCCAAGATAGATAAGAAAAAGCACTTTCACTCATAATGAGAGAAAGTGCCTAATTAGTAAATAGTCGCTTTTAAGTTCCAATATTTTCTAATAAAACATGTAGAAAACTATTCTTCTGCCTCTTCTGAGCTGCCGTGATGATTACCTTAAGTTTGGTTACACGACCATCCTTAACCTTATCATTGATAAATTGAGGTGTTTGTCCTTGTTGATAACTGCATAGTGTTCCTTGACTTTCTTGAGTTGGAATGGCTCCCACACCAGTCAAATAATAACCTGCGATAGTATCAACGTCATCACTCTCAAGTTCTGTATCAAATGTTCATTGAAGTCGTTAAGAGTCATAGCTCCCTCGACAATATAGGTATTCTCACCAATTTCACGAACTTCCACACTAGATTTATCTGTTTCGTCGTCAATCTCACCAACGATTTCTTCCAAAAGGTCCTCGAAGGTAACAAGACCAGCAACGCCACCGTATTCATCAAGCAAGATAGCCATCTGATTATTGGTGTTACGAAAGGCTGCCAAGAGATCATCTACGAAGATAGTCTCAGGAACAAAGAGTGGTTCATTCATGATTCGACGAAGTTTGATATTTTCAAAACCAAGTTCAAAACCTGCTTTTTAGAAGGTTTTTAGTATGAATGACACCGATAATCTTATCCTTGTCATCTTCGTAAACAGGAATACGAGAGAAACTTTCCTTGAGAATGGCTTGGATATTTTCCTGAGTGTTGTCTTCAATATCAATCATGAAGGCATCTGTACGAGGAACCATGACTTCACGCGCCATTAATTCATCAAGAGAGAATACCCCTGGAGCATTTCAATTTCTTCAGCCTCAAGTGTATCCTCACTTTGTCAACATGTACTCAATCTCATCACGTGTCATCTGTTCATCTGCATCATCAAAGGTCGCAGGTGTCAAACGAGACAAAAGATTGGTTGACGCCGAAAGAATCCAAACAAAGGGACTAACAATCTTACCTGTAACAATAATGACAGGTGCCGAGTAGATGGCTAGATTTTCCTTGAGATTCATAGCGATACGCTTAGGATAAAGCTCACCAAAAACGATAGAAATATAAGTCAAGATCACCAAAGATACCACGCTACCTGCTGTTTTAGCCCAAGCCACATGACCAAACCAAGTCGCTATCACTGCACCTAGTGAAGCGGAGAGACTAGCACCCCTTGTAAGAGACTGATAAAGGTAATACCAACTTGAATGGTTGATAAGAAGTTATTTGGATTTTCAAGAACCTTGAGCAGGCGAATAAATTTCTTGTCACCTTCTTCAGCCTTTTGTTCCACACGTGAACGGTTTAGTGATACTAGAGCCATCTCTGATGCTGAGAAAAAGGCTGTAAGCAAGGTTAAAATTAGTAGTAAAATAGATTGAAATAATAAGGACTGACCACTCGAGTCTTCCATTTTTTCTTCTCCTCTAAAAAAAATTCTGACTTTCATTATACCATAATTTCCCAATAAAGGTGTCTATTTTATGCTATAATTAGAGTAATTTATCATCAAAGGAGAGACTTATGTCACTTATACGATTAGAAAATGTCAGTTTGGCCCGCCAAGGAAAAACACTTTTGTCTGGCCTTAACTGGACAGTTGAAAAAGGACAAACCTGGGCTATCCTGGGACTTAACGGTGCTGGAAAATCAACCCTCCTACGTTTGTTGACAGCTGAATTTTTTCCTTCTGAAGGGAAGGCTGAGATACTTGGCTACACCTTTGGTAATGGAGACATCACAGGTCTTCGTCAACACATCGGTATCGTCAGTTCCTTTATCACTGAGCGTCTGCCTCAACATATGACAGCTGAAAAATCGTCCTTACTGGTAAATACAAGAGCTCAATCCTCTACAAGGCATATGGGGATAAGGAGTTGCAAGAAGCCAGGACATGCTGACCTCACTTGGTGCTGGAGATTTGATTGGTCGTAAATACCATGGTCTCTCTCAGGGAGAAAAACAAATTTGTTTGATTGCTCGCAGTCTCATGGAAGATCCTGACATCATTATCCTTGATGAAGCGACTGTTGGCTTGGATCTCTTTGCTCGTGAAAACTCTTGCGTCAGATTGACCGTATCACTTCACTTCCACATGCTCCACTGGTTCTTTATGTCACCCACCACGCTGAAGAAATCACTGAAAAATGGACCACATCCTCCTACTCCGTCAAGGAAAAATCGTGGCACAAGGACCAAAAATGATATCATCACACCGGAAGTTTTAGCTGACTTCTACCAAAATCCTGTTCAAATTATTCCAATTGATGACCATCGTTTTTACATTAACCCTCTTCTATAAAAATCACTCAAAGAAACAAGTCCCCCAGATAATGTCTAGGGGACTTGTTCTTTATCACTACTCCTCTTTTTATTTTCGATACGCCATACAAAATTAAGGCTGGAACGACAAGTTGTTCTATAAAAATATATGAACAAGAAGCCAAAAATTTTTCTTGGCTTCTTTTTGTGATAACATTCATTGCTTAAGCTCGACCTCGAGCCAGATTAATCATATCATAGGTTAACGTGTTGCTAGTTTCTTTGAGAGAGTAATCCTCCAAAGTATTGACTTCCTTACGAAGCTGCTTGGCATAACGGCTAGAAATAAGTTCAGCCTGCTCGTACTCGTTGATAACCTTACGTTCCAAATAGTAGCCACGCAACATTTCATCAATATTGTCTGGATGAAGATGGGTGATAACCCGCTCAACAAAGGCACCTGATTGAATAATCTCAGCCTCTTGAAGGCGACTGCGTTTCAGATAAGACAAGAGATCTGAATGATAAACACCTTCCAGATTACTCAAGGCTTCTAAAATCTGCTCCGTATTTGTTAAATAAAGTTCAGCCATATGGTCACGGTTTTCTTCCGTCAACCTAGGCCCCCTCCTAGTTTCATCCTGATCAATATGAAACTTGAAAGTAAGAGCTAAGTGTAACAATCTACGAAGGCCACGCACAAAGACAGCTAGGGCGTAAGAAAGGCTAGAGACAAAACCACGGTTGATACGACGTTCCAAGCCCTTGATATAACGTTGGTAGAGATTGTATTCGAGTTCTGAAATCTTGCCCTTCTTGTAGGCATATTCCAGACCCTCACTCTCAATTTCCATAATCATGACTCGGATATTGGCCAACTCTTCTTTGACATCATTTGATTCCTGCTCCAAGATTAAATCTTCCAAGCGTTGATTGTAGTTGTCAATAGTAGCATAGACAGCCCCTTGATTGGTAGACTGTTTTAGATCTTTTTTCCAACTCACCGACCACATCATTAAGAATGGCAATCTGCATATAATGGTTGGTTGTGTGCGCTGGTCCAGTGGCTAGCTTAGGTAGGACTAAGATACCTGTTAAGAAACTTAATAAAGTGACACCCGCTACCGTAAAAGCAAGAGACTATGTTCCAAAGCTGTCATATTGGCAACCGGAAGCAAAAGGATGGTTGCTATTGAGACCGTTCCTTTGACCCCAGAAAAGGTTAACAGAGTAGCACCCTTCCAGATTTTTTTAGTGATCTTGGCCCTCCAAGCTCTTTGGGCAAATACCGCACTAATCATAACAAAACGAATACCAAACATGGTCGCTGTTAGAAGGATGATAGCAAGAAGCATCCAGAGATTATCGTAAGGTACTGCTACGCAGTACTGGGGCTGCTAGGGTTGGAAGTTCTGTTCCCAAGAGGAAAAGACCATGCCATTAAGCATGAAGGTAATGGTTCCCCAAATCGTATGAGAAACACTATCCAACTTGGCATCAAAAACGGTGATTTTTTTGAAACGACTGGCAAGCGAAATCCCTGCTACGACAACAGCAATAATTCCAGAAGCATGAATTTCCTCGGCTACAAAGTAAGAGGAAATCGGTAGTACCAACTCTAGTAAGAGAGCACCTGTGACATCAGCAGCATCCATATTGTCCAAAATGGTCTTGAAAATAAAAAGAGACGATTAAATAAGGCTGTAATCAAGCCAACTAAAAAACCACCAAGCACAGAAATAAGCAAATTCCAGCTTGCTCCAAGGAGGAGAAGGCACCTGTTGTCAATGCAGTCATTGCCACCTGAAAGGCGACCAAGCCAGAGGCGTCGTTCAGAAGACCTTCCCCTGCAAAATGTAACTAATCCACTTTGGAAAACTGAAGCGTTTGGAAATAGCCGAATAGGCCACTAAATCCGTTGGCCCAAGAGCCGCCCCAATGGCTAGGCAGGCAGACAAAGGCACAGCAGCAGGCAAGACGGCCTTAGCAAGATAACCGATTCCCCAAGGTAGACACAAAGATAACTGGAAAAATCAAAATAGAATAAGTTTCCAGTTACGTAGAATACTGGTGATATCACTTTCTTCACCCTCCCGAAACAGCAAGGGAGCAATAATGAAAGCTAGGAAAAGTTCTGTTTCAAGCTCGAAAGCGCGTCCCTTCAAAAGAAAACCAATACCCACTCCAAAAATAATTTGAATCAAAGGTAGGGGGAAGACGTGGAAAGACACGATTGATAACATTCGATAAAATCAAGCTAAAAAAGAAGAACAAGCGAAGCTAATGATAAATGCATAGCTCGTCCTGCCCTTCCTTAGGACAACAGGTTGAGAATAGTTCTTTTTGCTTACTAATTTTTTTATCAATGGCAGTGACATCTTCTTTGGCCAAAAGTTTATGGCAACGTTCAACCTCAAGACTAGCTAACTTTTTCTTAATTTTAGCCGTTTTACGATTATCAACCTTTTTTAAAGTATCCTCGGCACTTTGCTTATCTATATATTTGGCCTGCATATCTGCAAGCTTCTCTTTTAATATCTGTAATCATTGTAATTTCTCCAACATCACCAAAAATGGTGGGGTATTAATTTGATTAAGGGGTTGGTAAAGCATGGCTGTAAAATCACGCTGGTCCAAACCGATAACGTACTCAAGCACAGCATCCTTTCTCCATATCGCCGCCATCATGACCATAGTAAATCATAATAGCTAAACGACCACCCACCTCTAAGCGGTCAAGAATTTTCTCAATGGCCTCAAGAGTCGTGTGGGGTTTGGTAATAACACTCTTATCTGCAGATGGCAGGTAGCCCAGATTGAAAATAGCTGCACGAATCGGTTCCGTGACATAACGGTCCAGATTTTCATGACCATCTAAAATGAGTTCCGCATTTTCAATTTCCAAGTCCGACAAGCGTTGACGGTCTTTTTCGAGCGCCTGCTCCTGCACGTCAAAAGCATAGACCTTCTTGGCAAGGCCAGCCAGAAAGGCTGTATCATTACCGTTTCCATGGTTGCATCGACAGCAACACTCATCATCCAGCACTTTGCTAGAAAGTCATGAGACAGATGAATTGGTCGTTTAATCATGCTTTTTTCCTCCTTCTCGTTAACTACTTTGCACCCTTGCCATGAGTCACGACGTTCCATCTCTTTGTCAATGGCATTGAGGACTTCCCACTTGTTAAGGCTCCACATCGGTCCAATCAACATATCACGCGGTGCATCACCTGTGATTCCGATGAATGACGATATCCTTAGGGATGATTTCCAACTGGTCACAGATGATTGACACATACTCTTCCTGACTCAGCAATTTAAGACGCCCCTCGTGGTAATCTCTTTGCATACGGGTATTGGTCATCAGGTGGAGGAGGTGGAGTTTGATTCCCTGAATGTCATTGTCCGTCACACAACGGCGAACATTTTCCACCATCATCTCGTGGGTCTCCCCTGGCAATCCATTAATCAGATGCGACACAATCTCAGCCTTTGGCGCACGCTCACGCACACGCTTAACCGTCTCCACATAAAGATCATAGCTGTGTGCTCGGTTAATGAGTTCTGACGTTTCTTCATAAGTCGTCTGCAAACCAAGTTCAACAGTCACATGCATACGTTCTGTGAGTTCTGCCAGATAATCAATCACATCATCTGGCAAACAGTCTGGGCGAGGTTCCGATATTGATGCCAACAACACCAGGCTCATTGATAGCCTGTTCGTAGCGGTCCTTGATAACCTCAAGTGGAGCGTGAGTATTCGTAAAGTTTTGAAAATAAACCAGATATTTCTGAACTTCTGGCCACTTGCGGTGCATAAAGTCAATCTCATGGTAAAACTGCTCACGAATCGGCGCCTCAGGAGCTACAATAGCGTCCCCAGACCCCGATACCGTACAAAGGTACAGCCACCGTGAGCCACTGTTCCATCACGGTTAGGACAATCAAACCCGCATCTATTGGTAGTTTGAAAATCGTTTCGCCAAAAATTTCACGATAGTAATCATTGACTGTTCTATAACGTTTTTTCATAAAGACTATTATAACACTTTGACCTAAAAAAGAGAGTAAGACTCAGACAAAAATCATGGATTTCTGCCTGCCCTACTCTCTCTTCTTATTTAGTCTTTTTCAAATAATCAATGGCTTCTTGAGCTGTTTTAACAGGGACGATTTTCATCTTGGTTCCCCAGTTTCTTGGCAGCTTCCTTTGGCCTCTTGATAGTTAGTCTTGGCATCCGATCAGCCTTTTTCATTTCCTTGGTTACCGGATTATTTGGTACAAAGAAAATATCTGCGCCACTATCAGCCGCTGATTTCACCTTAAGGTAGGCACCACCGATATCACCGACAGAACCATCCTTTTCAATGGTTCCTGTTCCAGCAATCTTACGACCAGCCTTAAGATTTTGACCAGACACCTGATCGTAAATAGCCAAAGTAAACATAAGCCCCGCACTTGGTCCACCAACACCATCAAGTTTAAACTTCACGTTTTCAGGACTTTGACCTCGGTATGATCTGTCAAACCGATACCAATACCATTTTTACCATTGGCAATCTTGATAATCTTACCAGTAGCAGTCTTTTCTTTGTCATCTGTCGTATAAGTGACCTTGACTTTGAACCCAACTTAAGTCCCTTGAACGTATTTAATCAAGTCAGCAGAATTATCAAAGGACTTGCCATTAACAGCCGTCACCGTGTCAGCAATATTGAGGACGCCCTTGAAGCTAGAATCGTCAGCCACCTGAAGCACATAGACACCCATATACTCCAAGCTAGCCTCCTTACCAGCCAGAGTCAAGCCCTGATAAATCGCTTGGTTTTGGGAAGTCTCCATGTAGAATTGATTGATACGCATGAAATCTTCATCAGAGTAATTTCCAGTCGCCTCTTCAGCCGTTTGAAGCTTTGCAAAATCATTAAGCTGAGCATAGAGCATGAGGGCCAAAGTCGCCTTGGTTTGAGCCACTGCCACAAAATTGTAGGATCCTTTTGAATCATCAGCTTTTTGTCTATAGTCAAGACTTCCTTGGTATCAAAAGCACCACCCGGAAGCTCAACATAATAATTATTTAGCGGGAAAAAAGAGGGCAAACAGGAGGAAAAGTACCGTAAAAATACTTAGCAACCACCACTTAATCCGCCAAATTTTCCTAATAGTGATTTAGATACGTTCTTGTTTGCCACGCTTGGCCTCCACTTCCTTAACAACTACTTGAGGAACATAAGAACTAATGTCCCCCTCAAAATAAATCAACTCACGCACACGACTCGATGACACTGGTGTCACCTCATGACTAGCAATCAAATAAACCGTTTCAAGCTCAGGCGCCAGCCCCTTATTGAAATAATCCATATTAGCCTCATAGTCAAAATCTGTCGCATTACGAAGGCCTCTAACCAGATAAGTCACCCCAAGATCTCTGGCGACATCTACAGCCAGACTATCGTGGGCCGTTATAATCTTGACATTGGGAAGATCTGCCACAACCTCTTCCAGGATACACTTGCGAGTCTCCACATCCCAGAAGCCCTGCTTATTTTTATTATAAAAGAGACCGATATAAAGCTCATCAAAGAGCTTGCTGGCTCTGGCAATAATATCCATATGCCCATTGGTAATTGGATCGAAAGACCCCGTAAACATAGCAATCTTTGTCATAGCATTCCTTTCTACAACTTCCCTATCAAAGGCTAACGCACGTAAACGGTCACCTTACTGATACCATAGGTTTTCTGTTTCCAAATCCCAAAGTTTGAAATTTCTTCAGGCAGGTCCACAGCCTTATCAGTTTCACAAACCAACATAACTTCCTCAGCCAAGAGTCCTTGCTCCTCTAACTGAGTAATATTAGCCACAATCTGCTCTTTGGCATAAGGCGGATCTAAAAGCACCAAGTCAAACTTTCCTGTCAATTGTGTCAGCGCACGCGTTGCATCCATCTTCAAAAGCTGGAACTGCTTCTCACTCTTTGTCATCTTAATATTTTCCTGGATAATAGCTTGTGCCCGACGATCCTTTTCCACGAGGACAGCAGACGACATACCACGACTGATAGCCTCAATAGCCAGGCTACCGCTCCCAGAAAAAGATCCAAAACACGCCCCTCCATCAAAGAAAAGGACCAATCATATTGAAAATGGCACCCTTTGACCTTGTCCGTTGTTGGACGAGTCGTTTTGCCTTCTAACGTTTTAAGCGGACGTCCGCCAAATTCACCTGCTACAACACGCAAGTCAGTCACCTCGTTTTTACTGATTTTTAGTAAGACTTTTCTATTATACCAAAAAACCACACATAGATGTTGCAATCCAAAGGACTAGACATGGCTAAAGAGCATCAAACAAACACAAAAACTCGAGAACCTCCCTGAGTTTCCATTCATTTTACTTATCACCAAGTGCAGTCACGTAGTTGTAGGCTTCGATACCAGCTGTGGCACCATCCCCTACGGCTGTTGTAATTTGGCGAAGGTCTTTCTGACGGACATCCCCAATGGCAAAGATACCAGGAATACGTGTCGCCATCTTATCATCTGTAATTACCCAACCGTCCTGGTCAGTGATGTCAAGACCTGTCAAGTAATCTGAAACAGGATCAAGTCCCACATAAACGAAGACACCACCAAATTCGTGGTTAGTCACCTCACCAGTTTTGACATTCTTGATATCAACACTGCGAACCTTGATATCATCACCCTTGATTTCTTCAACGACTGAGTCCCAGATAAACTTAACCTTTTCATTGGCAAAGGCGCGGTCTTGAAGAACCTTTTGGGCACGCAATTCATCACGACGGTGAACAATGGTCACGCTATTAGCAAAGCGTGTCAAATAAATTCCTTCTTCAACAGCAGAGTCTCCACCACCAACAACCAAGAGGTCTTGATTGCGGAAGAAGGCACCATCACAGACCGCACAGTAAGACACCCCACGGCTGTTATACTCTTCTTCGCCAGCAACACCAATGTGGCGGTGTTTGGCACCAGTCGCAATGATAACTGTCTTGGTTTGGTACTCTTCGTCACCAGTTTTGACAACTTTATAATTGCCCCTGTCTTCGATACCAGACACGATACCGTAAAGATTTTCAACGCCCAATTTTTCCAAGGGTTCAAACATCTTCATTGACAATTCTGGACCAGAGATACTTTCAAAACCAGGGTAATTTTCAATATCAGACGTGTTATTCATCTGTCCACCAGAGCACCTTGCTCCAAAGTTGCCACTTTAAGGTTGGCACGAGCTGCATAAAGTGCTGCAGTCATCCCCGCAGGACCAGCCCAATAACAATTGTATCGTACATGAGTAACTCCTTATATGATTTCCTTGTAGAGATATCTTACACCTAATGTGCCAACAAAGCTAGAATTATGCATTCAGCACGATAAGAATCGCCATAAAAGCAAATGCCAAAACTGGAATCGAAACCATCGACATCATAATAGCATCATAGAGGGCACCTTGACGCTCCTTAACAGTTTTGTCCGCACGACGTAAAGCACGCCATCCAAGCCAAATGGCACCAATCACCAAGCACACAAAGAAAGCAATCACAAGGCCTAAGAGATAAAATTTAAAAATATTTAATAACATAAATCATCCTAAAGTGAGAAATAGAGAAGGCGGAGATAACATTCTCCAACCTCTAAATTCGACTAGTAATAACTGCACGATGCAGCCTCTGATTGGACTATAGTCGCCTTTGAAATATTCAAAAGTTCCTAATCATCCTTGTGGGATTTTGACTATGGACTAAACTGTAGTCCTATCCCACTACCTTTTCTATTGTAACAAAAATCCCATCTTAAAGATATTGTTTTGAATAAGAAGCGAAAAATTCTTTTGTTCGCTCTTCTTTTGGATGGTTAAAGATTTCATCAGGTGTTCCTTGTTCAAGGATATGACCCTTTTTCAAGGAAAAGCACCTTGTCAGCCACTTGATAAATAAAGTTCATGTCGTGACTGACCAAAATCATGGTTTGACCTGATTTAGCCGCATCTACGATTGATTTTTCAACCTCACCAACCAACTCAGGGTCAAGGGCAGATGTTGGTTCGTCAAGCAAGAGCACATCAGGCTTCATTGCAAGGGCACGAGCCAAGGCCACACGTTGTTTTTGACCACCCGACAAGTGACGTGGGTAGTGATTTTCACGATTAGAAAGCCCAACCTTAGCGAGCTCTTCTTTAGCAATCTTGGTAGCTTCGTCGTCAGAAAGTTTCTTAACAATCTTAAGACCTTCCTTAACATTATCCAAGGCTGTACGACGTTCAAAGAGGTTGAACTGTTGGAACACCATGGCCAACTTACGACGAAGAGTAAGGATTTGTTCTTTGGTAATTGTTTCGAAATCTACCTTGAAATCATCAATGGTAATAGTACCAGAATCAGGTTGTTCCAAATAGTTTAAGCTACGAAGAATTGTTGACTTCCCTGCACCAGAGGCACCAACAAGAGCTACAACTTCACCCTTTTCAATGTCGATATCAATACCATCAAGAACCTTTTGACCTGAAAATTCCTTGGTCAAATTTTTGATACTAATCATTAGCGGTCACCTCCAATTCCAGAAATGTCAGTCACTTCAGGCGCCTTAATGGCCATGTGATTTTCAACCGAACGACCAATGTACTCAATTAAGATTGAGATTGCCCAGTATACGAGAGCTACTGAGATATAAAGTTCAAAGTAACGGTAGTCAGCACCACCTAAGATTTGAGCTTGCGCATACATTTCAACGATACCTGCACTGAAGGCAAGTGATGTTCCCTTAGTCAAACCAATCAAACTGTTAATTAAACTTGGTGTCGCTATAACTGCCGCATTTGGGATAATGACACGACGGTAAACCTGTGCTGATGTCATCCCAAGAGAACGGGCAGCTTCGATTTCCCCAGCATCAACAGCCTGAATCGCTGCACGAATGGTTTCACTCATGTAAGCTGCTTCATTAAAGGCAAAGGCTGTAATAGCGAAGATAGCTGGTGGAATCTCATTAATGTTCCAATCTAAGCCGAACTCACCATTCAAATAACGAAGGAAGAGTGGAATACCATAGTAAGTCAACATGAGTTGTACAAGGATTGGTGTCCCACGCAAGAAGCTCACAAAAACTGCTTGAATTGGATAAAGGATACGTACTCGATTGATTTTAACAACCGCAAAGACAAGGGCCAAAATCAAACCGAAGAAGGCACCTGCAATGGTCAAGCCCAAAGTTAAAGGCAAGTGTTCTACAATCTTAGGAACCGCATCAAAGACAGCCTTCCATGAGAAGAGCTTACCAGCTGGCATCCAAGATGAAATCCATTTGAAGACAACCGTAACCAGTTGCAAAATATAGCCCCAAAGGATTTCCACTAGCCATGATACAAGGGAATAGCTAAAGCAACAGCTACTGCCAAACCAACCAAACCAAGGATAACTTGGAGATACCAAGGTGACCGATTAAATGCTTCAATACTCTTTTTCACAATGTCGCCCTTTCTTTCTAAAAAAGTCGGTTAGCCTAGAGCTAACCGTTCAAATATCTTATCATAAATTTTATAATATTCATTTTAGCACGACTCAGAAAGTCTGTTAAGAAATAGTCTTTCTTATCAAAGTGATAAGGAAATCATATCACTGATAATTCAGCGTTTATTAACGTCAAAAGAAAGCTTTGTGTTTAAAAAGCTGAGACAGCAGTCTCAACTTTTAACAGTATTATTTCAAATCACTGACGTAATCGCCACCGAAGTATTCCTTGCTGAGTTTGGCAAGGGTTCCATCCTTCTTAAGCTCTTTGATACGTTTATTGACAAAAGGTCTTGAGTTCCTTACCTTGCTTATCATTTGAGAATAGAAGATATTCAAGACCATCAGTCTTCATACCGATATCGTCTTTAATCTTGTTTACAGCTAGCTTATAGCCTTGATCTTTAACAATATACTCAGACGAAATCGCATCGTAAAGGATAAAAGTCAATTTTTCCTTCTTGAATGTGTTGAATGCGTGTTGAAAGACCCGTTGAGCTAGAAGCGTAATTGATTGTAATTGGTGTCTTGTCCGCATTGGCGTGGTTCCAGTTTTCAAGCAACTGAGCGTAGTTAGTGCCAGGAAGTACTTCTGTTGTCTTACCAGACAAATCGTCTAGGCTGGTATACTTGGTCCCCTCAGCACTGGTGATTGCATAGTTAGAACGTGAAATCGGATCTGAAAAACTATATTTCTGCGCACGCTCTTCATTGTAGTTAAAATCATTAGCTGCAATCTGATAACGTCCAGAATCCACCCCTATCAAGATGGAATCAAAAGGTGTCGTCACAAACTTCACCTCATACTTGTCAGAGTCCTTAAAAACAGCCTTTACCAAATCAATATCATAACCCTTTGAAGTCATCACCTTTTTTAAAAGTGAAAGGTGCCGTATCAGAGTCAGTCGCAACAGTAATCGTCTGCTTTTCACCAGATGCCTTACCGTCACTCTTATTTCCACAAGCAGCCAAAGTCAAAACTGACAAGCCAAGAATCCCTAAACCTGCAAGCCATTTTTTCATATCTATATTCCTCGAAACTTTCATTAATAGTTAGTGATAACAGTTTACCATCTTCATCCAAACTCGTCTAATAATAAAATCCTAAGTGGTGATAGATAAAGATTATAGGGGAATCGATACAACGAACAAGATAGAAAAAGCTGCCACTCATGTGACAACTCTTTTCATCCAAAAAGCTTTCCGTACATGTTTAACATCAAATCACTAAAACACTACTTATCCTTATCTGATGACTTACTGCTTGAGTCGCTACTATCTTCAGGTTGATAGTCTGACAAATTCTTATGGATACGTTCGGCGTAAACGGCTCTGCTTCCTGATTCGTCATGGTCGACCAAGGCTTCGGCAAGCTCTTTATAATCTTCTACAGAAATAGTCCAGTTTCCACCATCATCTTTGGTTAAGCTTGAAGGTCTTTTTCCAGATTATCAGCACCTGTCAAAGGTGTATAGGACATTTCTTTATCAATATCCTTAAATTGCGTCAAATCACCGTTAAAGTTTTCACCATAAAGGAACTTCGTTGTGAGATCTTTGGCCTTACCTTTTTCCACATCGTTGTTATCAGCTTGATTCCATTGTTTCAACTTGTCAATATCGTTGTCCTGGAGACTCATAAGGAGAGTACGAACAGCAGCTGCAGCACCATAGACACTAACAGAACGTGAAGTAAAGGTAACTGTCGCTTCATTGCCTTTAACTTTGACATCCTTTCAGCTTATAGTCCTGAATCTTACCAATCATATTACGACGGACCTTGAGGAACTTAGAAAGCACTTGGGTTGGAGTCTTGGCATCATAACCTTCAATGTATTTAAACGTATACTTTTCTTCCGGTGTATACCCCTTTTCTTCGATAGTGTCTGCAACTTGTTTTTCAAAAACATTCGTTTCAGTCCAGGTTTCGTAATTTTCTCCGTAGAGTTTTGAAAAACCGTTACTAGATTTTCCAAGCATGGTGTCAATTAAAACTCGTCGCATCAGCCTTGGCACGTTCTGTCGGAGTTGGTGTCGCTTTTTTTCTTCTCAGCTGGTTTATTGGAAGCACAAGCTACGAGAACCAAGCAAGCTGCTAGAATCAGTCCTAAATAGGTAAGAACTTTTTTCATTAATATTATTCCCTCATTTCTTTTAGTTACTCTTTAAGATAGCATAGGTCTGATGATTCTTCAAAGTCACTTTCCAAAAGAAAAAAATCAAAACTCTACTATTAAATAATGACTCCAAATCATCCAAATCTAACTGCCTACCCTCTTGGTCCTCTAAACCTGTCAGGGTAACACCTAAGCAGACGAACACCACTGCTATTTTCCTCCAGCTGGTCAGAAAATGGTGTGAGCAATCCTTTCGATGGTGTCGAAATCCTGGGTCGATTTGTCCAAGGTCATACGCTTGGTTAAGGTTGAGAAATCCGAATAACGGACCTTGATGACAATAATTCGACCGACTTTTTTAGTTTTCTGAGCACTTTCAGCTACCTCGCCTAGCATTCTTAGTCAACTCAGCCTTGATGTCATCTTCATTATAAAGAAGCTTGCCGTAGGTTCGCTCACTTCCGATAGATTTACGGACACGATTGGGCCTAACAGGACTATTGGAAATCCCCCTAGCCTTTCGAAAAGATCAAACCAAAACGTCCAAAACGATCAATCAGAGCCATCTCAGGAACCTTCAGAAGATCGGCACCGGTGTAGATGTCCATGTCATGAAGACGTTCAACTGACTTTTTACCTACCCCATGAAACTTTTCAATAGGGAGCTTTTCCAAAAATTCCTGAGCCTCCTCTGGAAGTACCACCGTCAAACCAGCAGGCTTTTGAAAATCAGAGGCTAGTTTGGCGATAAATTTATTATAGGAAACCCTGCTGAACAAGTCAGGTGAAGTTCCTGCCAGATATCATACTGGATAAGCTTGGCTACCTTAACCGCCGATTTGACACCAAGCTTATTTATCGTCACATCAAGATAGGCTTCGTCGATAGACATAGGCTCAACCAAGTCGGTGTAGCGTTTAAAAAATCTCACGAATTTGCATCCCTACCTCTCGGTAATGGTTATAATTTCCTGAGATAAAGACAGCATTAGGACAACGTTCATAGGCTTCCTTAGAAGACATGGCTGAATGGACACCATATTTTCTAGCCTCATAATTACAAGTTGATACCACACCACGTCCCCAGTTTTTCTAGGATCATGACCGATAATAACCGGTTTATCCTTAAGACTAGGATCATCTCTCATCTCAACCTGAGCAAAAAAGGCATCCATGTCAATATGGATGATTTTTCGACTGGTATCATTTATTAGAGGAAACTCTAACATGGCTCCCTGCCTCCTTTCTCAGATTTATTTCATTGTAAAGCTTTTCACATAAAACTTTGGGACTACAAAGCATTCTCCCCTATGATACCAAAATCTATCAAAAACAGAAATTTATAATACAGATTTATCGTTTTCGAAACTGTATTATAAAAGAATGTCTCTAAAAACGCAGTTTTAAAGTTGTGTAAGCGTTTACTGTGTGATAGAATACTTCTAGAGAATGTAACAGATGATTTTGTTACTAGAATTATAGGAGATCCAAACTATGGCAACGGTTAAAACTAACACAGATATTTTTGAAAAAGCGTGGGAAGGCTTTAAAGGAACTGACTGGAAAGAAAAAGCTAGCGTTTCACGTTTCGTTCAAGCAAACTACACACCTTATGATGGAGACGAGAGCTTCCTTGCAGGACCAACTGAACGCTCTCTAAAAATTAAAAAATCGTAGATGAAACTAAAGCAGGCTATGAAGCTGAAGGACGCTTCCCAATGGATACTCGTCCAACTTCAATCGCTGATATTGACGCAGGATACATTTCAAAAAGAAGATGAACTTATCTATGGTATCCAAAATGATGAGCTCTTCAAATTGAACTTCATGCCTAAAGGTGGTATCCGTATGGCGGAAACTGCTTTGAAAGAACACGGTTATGAACCAGACCCAGCTGTACACGAAATTTTTACAAAACATGTAACTACAGTAAATGACGGTATCTTCCGTGCTTATACATCAAATATTCGTCGTGCACGTCACGCTCACACAGTTACTGGTCTTCCAGATGCTTACTCACGTGGACGTATCATCGGGGTTTACGCTCGTCTTGCCCTTTACGGTGCTGACTACTTGATGCAAGAAAAAGTTAACGACTGGAATGCTATTAAAGAAATCGACGAAGAAACAATCCGTCTTCGTGAAGAAATCAATCTTCAATACCAAGCACTTCAAGATGTCGTTCGCCTTGGTGATCTTTACGGTGTAGATGTTCGTCGTCCTGCCTTCGATACTAAAGAAGCTATCCAATGGACAAACATTGCTTTTATGGCAGTATGTCGTGTAATCAACGGTGCCGCTACTTCACTTGGTCGTGTGCCAATCGTCCTTGACGTATACGCAGAACGTGACCTTGCTCGTGGTACCTACACTGAATCAGAAATCCAAGAATTTGTTGATGATTTCGTTATGAAACTTCGTACAGTTAAATTTGCTCGTACAAAAGCTTACGACCAATTGTACTCAGGTGACCCAACATTCATCACAACTTCTATGGCTGGTATGGGTGCTGACGGACGTCACCGTGTTACCAAGATGGACTACCGTTTCTTGAACACTCTTGACAACATCGGTAACTCTCCAGAACCAAACTTGACAGTTCTTTGGACTGACAAATTGCCTTACTCATTCCGTCGCTACTGTATGCACATGAGCCACAAGCACTCTTCTATCCAATACGAAGGTGTAACTACTATGGCTAAAGACGGATACGGTGAAATGAGCTGTATCTCATGTTGTGTATCACCACTTGACCCAGAAAACGAAGAACAACGCCACAACATCCAATACTTCGGTGCTCGTGTTAACGTACTTAAAGCCCTTCTTACTGGTTTGAACGGTGGTTACGACGATGTTCATAAAGACTACAAAGTATTTGACATCGATCCAATCCGTGACGAAGTTCTTGACTTTGACACTGTTAAAGCTAACTTCGAAAAATCTCTTGACTGGTTGACTGACACTTACGTGGATGCCCTTAACATCATCCACTACATGACTGATAAGTACAACTACGAAGCTGTTCAAATGGCCTTCTTGCCAACTAAACAACGTGCTAACATGGGATTCGGTATCTGTGGTTTCGCAAATACTGTTGATACATTGTCAGCAATCAAATACGCTACAGTTAAACCAATCCGTGACGAAGATGGCTACATCTACGACTACGAAACAATCGGTGACTACCCACGTTGGGGCGAAGATGACCCACGTTCAAACGAATTGGCAGAATGGTTGATCGAAGCTTACACTACTCGTCTTCGTAGCCACAAACTCTACAAAGATGCAGAAGCTACAGTTTCACTTCTTACAATCACTTCTAACGTTGCTTACTCTAAACAAACTGGTAACTCTCCAGTTCACAAAGGGGTATACCTCAACGAAGATGGTTCAGTGAACTTGTCTAAATTGGAATTCTTCTCACCAGGTGCTAACCCATCTAACAAAGCTAAAGGTGGATGGTTGCAAAACTTGAACTCACTTGCAAGTCTTGACTTCGGTTATGCCGCTGACGGTATCTCACTTACTACTCAAGTATCACCTCGTGCCCTTGGTAAGACTCACGACGAACAAGTTGATAACCTCGTAACTATCCTCGACGGATACTTCGAAAATGGTGGACAACACGTTAACTTGAACGTAATGGACTTGTCAGATGTTTACGAAAAGATCATGAGCGGTGAAGATGTTATCGTACGTATCTCTGGATACTGTGTAAACACTAAATACCTCACTCCAGAACAAAAAACTGAATTGACACAACGTGTCTTCCACGAAGTTCTTTCAATGGATGATGCTTTGGGATAAATCTAAGCCTATAACAAGAAACAAGCATCCTAGTGGTGCTTGTTTTTTCTTAGTTTTTAAACAGTTTCTACCAAACTGTACAAAACCTTACATTAACAGTTGTTAATAATTATGGATAGGACTATAATACAAACTGAATTTGAAAGAAGGTATTATTATGAAAAAATGTTTTTCAAAACTAGTCTTGGAATCACACTTAGCGTCCTAGCTAGTGTCTTATTCCTTGCCCACAAATCTGAATTCTTCAAGGACGATAGTGCCTTATATGATGAATTTGATTCTACGTTGGATTAAGAAGGAGAACTATCATGCAAAAGAAAAAGCAATTATGATCGGTGCTGGTTTATCAAATATGGCTGCTGCTGTTTACCTCATTCAAGAAGGCAAATGGTCAGGAGACCAAATCACTTTCTACGCTCTTGATAATTACGGATCAAACGACGGTTCCCCTACCAAAGATGTTAAGGATGACTATTGGAATAAAAATCATCCGATGGAAAATCAAAAGGGTTATATTGCTCGCGGTGGTCGAATGCTTAACTACCGTACCTACGTTGACTTGATGGATTTGCTTGATCAGGTTCCTTCAATGACAGAACCAGGTCTTACAGCTGCTGAGGATACTCGCCAATTTGATGCCGCACACCCAACCTATGACAAGGCTCGTCTCTTAACAGGCGGACAAGGTATCGTTGATGGTGGTAAGCTTGGTTTGAATAATAAAAGTCGTAAACTCCTTACGCAGTTAATTATGATGCCTGATTCACAAGAAGAAAAAACTAGATAACATCACGATTGCTGACTATTTCAAAGAGAATACTGAGTTTTTCGAAAGTAACTTTTGGTTTATGGGAAACGACATTCGCTTTTAGGACTCGCAGTTCTGCACAAGAGCTTCGTCGTTACATGCACCAAATGATTTATGAATTCACTCAGATTGAGCATTTAGTTGGTGTTAACCGTACACGTTATAATCAATACGAAAGCATCATGAAGCCTTTGATTAATTACTTGGAAAAAGAGGGCTGTCACATAGTCCTTAATCGTCGTGTTGTTGACTGGAAATTCAAGGACAGCAAGATGCAAGACGAAATTACTGTTACTGGTCTTCACATGGTCAATACTAAAACTGATGAAAATGAGTTCGTCCCAGTGGATGACGATACAGCAGTCATCTTTACAAACGGTTCGATTACTGACTCTGCAACACTAGGTGATTTCAACACTCCGGCTTCAGAAAACATGGATTATGGTGCTGCTTCAAGTCTTTGGAAAAAGGCGTCAGATCATTTTTATAACCTTGGTAACCCTGATAAATTCTTCGCTGATCGTGATGCAAGTGAATGGGTAAGTTTCACTCTCACTACTAAAAATCATCTCTTCTTGAACGAAATTGCCCGTATTACCACTCAAGAACCAGGCAACGCCCTTAATTCCTTTATTTCTACAGAACCAGTGACACCACTCGGTCAAAAAAGATGTAACCATGTCAATCGTTGTCCATCACCAACCTCACTTCACTAGTCAAAAACCAAACGAAACGGTTCTTTGGGGATACTTCCTCTACCCTCGTCGTCATGGGGAAATCATTGATAAACCTTATATCGAAATGACTGGTAAAGAGATGCTCCAGGAACTCATTGGACAACTTTCAAAGGTAGATCCTGGGCCTATCAATATCAGCGATAAAGAAGAGGAAATCATGGACAGTGTTATTAACTGTATCCCTGTCTATATGCCATATGCTTCTGCTCTCTTTAACAATCGAGCCAAGTCAGATCGTCCTAAAGTTATTCCAAAACATTCAACAAACCTTGCCTTTACTGGAGAATTTGTTGAACAACCTTATCAAATGATTTTCACAGAAAATAGTGCTGTTCGTTCTGGAGAAATCGCAGCTTTTCCATTTTGCTGGTATCCCCATGTCACGTTTGGTGAAAACACCTCGTTATGATAAAGATGTCAAAACCTTGTTAAGAGCTGCAAAGAAAATGTTTGATTAAGAATCATTACACACATTAAAGACAGCAAACATCATGACTTCAAAATGTTTGCTGTTTTTTATTTTTGCAAAACCAGCTTTCATTATATTTTTCTAAATCTACTATAATTTACATTTGACTTTTTATCAGATTAGATATAAAATAAAAGCGTTTCCGTTTGGTATCTCCAGACACTTCCTTCACAGAAGCACCTTAGAGAAACGATACTCAATGACTGTCAAACGGATAGTTTCTAATAACACGTAAACTATCATTGTTATAAGATTAAAGAGTATAAGGAGGACAAATGAATAAGAAAAGTTTTAAGCTAATTGGATTAGTAGCTCTCGTAGCAAGTACAGTCCTACTCGTAGCCTGCCAATCCGAGACAAAAAACGAATCCTCAAAGTCCAAGGACGTTCAATGGGGTTATACTGGCTCTACTGGTCCAGACCATTGGGGTGACCTTTCGAAAGATTATGAACTCAGCAAAAATGGCAAAGAACAATCTCCGATCAATATCTCCGGAGCTGAGGACATTGATCTTCCAGAACTAAACCTTAATAATCAAGAATCAGAGGCTCAAGTTGAAAATAACGGGCATACAATTGAAGTCAGCTTTAAAAATCCAAAGAATACCCTAACGATTGGTGACGAAGTTTACAAGTTGCAACAGTTCCATTTTCACGCACCAGCTGAGAATGAAATTGATGGTCAGACTTATCCTCTAGAGGGGCACTTCTGTCTATAAGACAGATAATGGGAAAATCACAGTTATCTCAGTTCTCTATAATTATGGCGATGAAAATCAAGCCTTAAAACAAATCTGGGACAAAATGCCTCAGGCGGCCAATACTGAAACCGAGTTGTCTCAACCTATCTCACTTGATGAATTCTATCCTGAAGACAAGGACTACTACAACTTTGAAGGTTCCCTAACAACACCTCCATGTACTGAAGGTGTTAACTGGATTGTCTTCAAGAATCAAGAAACTGTCAGCAAGGAACAAGTGGAGAAATTCACTCAAACCCTTGATTTGAAAAATAACCGTCCTATCCAAGATACAAACGGTCGAAAGATAAAAGAATAAGCAATATCAAAAGCTTGATGACTACTCCTCTCATCAAGCTTTTTTTTTTTTCGTTGACAATTAGTTATAGACTTTGTTACACTTGTTCTATGATTATCAAACATACAAGAGATACACTATCAGAGACTTATCTAGATGCTGTGGCTATTCGAAACACCGTTTTCGTTAAAGGCCAAGGAGTTCCTCACTCTATCGAGATTGATGCGAATGAAGCCTACTGTATTCACTTTGTTTTATACGATGATAAAGACAAGGCTGCAGCAACCGTACGCCTCCTGCCTAACATAGATTTGTCGCAAGTTATCCTCCAACGTATGGCGGTGCTCGAGGCCTACCAAGGTCAAGGTCTGGGAAGCATTCTCTTGAAAGAAGCTGAAGATTTTGCACAAGAGCAAAGCTTCCAGACTATTTCTCTCCATGCTCAACTCAGGGCACTTAAGTTCTACCTCAATAATGGCTATCAGGAAGTCGGTAAAATCTTTGAAGAGGCTGGTATCCAACACATTACTGTTGAAAAATCCTTAATAAGTAAAAAAGCTTAAGCAGTTGACCCACTGCTTAAGCTTCTTCTTTTGCCGCAAATATAGGATAACCATGCTCGACAGCCAGAACTGTTACATTTTCTCTAGCTTTTAATGTCTCTGTGATTTTTTCCAGCTACGATTTCCCATAATGATAACGATCATCGTTACCATATAAACTAAAAAAGCAGGATATCTAGCAAAAGTCGGTAAATGTCAATTTTAAGGACTCCAGAATTTTCCTGAGTATAAAGCGTAACCAATCACAATATGAGTGAGTCCACTAAAGTATCCTAAACATATAAGCAAATACCCTATTTGAAGCATCTTGGAACGCTTTCTTGTAGAGTAACTTATAGTCTTGACCATACTTTTCAAACACAGGAAAATGAATATCAAACCCTCTTTCTCATACGAATGACTTTCAAATCAGGTTGGGCACGATAACCAAGGCAATGAATCAATTTGTATAGTATCTCTCTTATCAAGATATAAGAAGAAATAATAAGGTTAGATAACAAGCTAATAAATACCAAAACCACAAAAGAGCCTACATCTCTATCCGTCGTCAAAAGAATAATAGCCACTGTAAAACACATACCACAGACAAAGAGACTACCCCGTTAAGCATGCACAAAAGAGCAAACTCAGAAACCAAGGGATAAGTTTTCTTTCCTTGGAGTGTCTACTCGACCGTTTCACGAATCAGCTCCTTTTTCATTATCTCAATTAAAACATCTCTGTCTTTAATCCATTGAGCTCTCTCATCCTTGTAGTAAGTACGATTACTGAGGAAAATAGCTGCACGTTGAGCTGGGATATTGATAAGCACAAAGGTACCTGTATAACCAGTGTGAAGAATCCACTCGCCTTGGAGGTCCCAAGCGACACTGCGTTCCCTTGTTGGATTGGCTGATATTCTGCGTCATATTTTTAGCAAAATCATCCGTCAAATAATGGTTAACAAAGATTTCCAAGTCTCTTTAGGGTTGAAAAGAGGCCTGCTGAACCTGTGTATGCTCTTTGAGCACTCGAGCCTTGGGATCGTGAACAGTCCCACCTGAAACCCCCTCAACCGTTGGAACAGCAACCTCAACTGGCCCAAACCGTGTTTCAGTCATACCAAAAGGTTGAAAAATTTCTGAGTCAAAAAGCTTATCCAGTGTTTGTCCAGATAATTTCTCAAGCATCAAGCCCAGGAGAATAAAGTTAATATCGGTATACAAGAATGGTTTATCATACTTAACTTTGATGGCATTTATTGCAGAAATCAAGCCAGCTTGGTCTAAGTCATCACGATTTGGAATAAAAGGATCAATGCCGCTACTGTGAGAAAGAAGCTGACGAAGGGTTAACGTCTTATCCACTACTTCAGGATAGTAAGTCGATAGTTTCTCATCCAAGTCCAATTTTCCCGCTTGTAAGTAGAATAGACAGAGAGTCCCAACTCTACTACCTTGGAAACACTAGCTAGATCATAGGTCAGTCCTGGAACTACCGGAGTCTTTCCATCCTGAGTTCCTAGATAATGCTCCTGCCAATCTTGTCCATCATAAAGTGCAAGGCTGGCACCTGGAAAGATGTCAGCCTTGATGTAGTCTGTAATTGTTGACAATGTTTGTTGAAAATTAGTCATTACTTTGTAAACCAAACCTCAATATTACTCATGTCAGTGAGTGCGAGCAAGTTCCCTTTGCTGTCTAGGTAACTTGAGAACTGTTCCTTTTCAAGTTTCTCATGCAAGGCAACCAAGTCGTAGTCTTCAGCTACCTTAAATTCTAGAATTTCCAAATCCCAAGTCTGGTCTGGACTCACTTGGAGGTCAGGACCTTCTGCTTTTTTCAAAGTGGATAGACAAAGGCAATTCTTCGCCAAAAAGATTGTCGTAGAAGAAAGCTGCTTGAGCTGTATCAACAACGTTCAAGGTCAAAGGACTCGACCGTAAAGTCTGATACTCCTTTGAAATCTTCTTTTTCTTCAACATCTGCGTATTCAACTGTCTTGAGAGTAGACAAGTCATCTTCAGCATGCATCAAAATAAGACCATTCTCAGGTGAGATTGTTTCAAAGGCATAGCCCTTTTCCCCTTGGAAAATAGCCTTGGCTTGGTGATCATCACGCGCCAAAAGGTATTCAATCTCAAGTGGATTTGAAACTTTAATGACCACTTTATTAATTTTCTTAGGACCTTCAACAGCGCGACAACGATAAGCTGGAGACTCCTCAATTACAAAAAAGTGAGTTATGTTCTGCCCAGTCAGTGAAGACAGCAAGAGCATTTTCCTCAGTCAAAAGCTTAAATCCTAACGTATTTTGGTAAAAATCGATATTTTCTTGTCTGTTATTCACACGAAAAATTGGTGTGAAACTTAAAATTCCCCTGATTGCGTCATGACAACCTCCATTCTTTTCTATTTTATCCGAAAAGAGCCTGTGTGACAAGGATTTACCTAAGAAAAAAACAGGATTGTAATTTTTCACATTCTTTCACATAAATTATGAAAATCATTGTATTATATTTACCGTAGGACTAGCTATTTTCCTCATTTTAGAGTATAATAGAGACTATGAAAACTCTCGTCAATCATTTGGCGTTTAGACATACCTATCAGGGATTTCTTTTTACTGCTGATGATAGCTATCCCAAACCTGGTTTTAGGTATGACAACGTCATATAACAATCAGACTGATTGACTTTACGAAGCTTGAAAGCTGGGGAATTATCGCTGTCAATCTCATTATTTTTATATTACCTATCTTTGGGCTAAAAATGAAGGTTTGCTTACTCGCTTTAAACTAGACCGAAAGGATACTAAAGCAATTATCTGGGGCTTTTCACTATCTTCTTGATGGGAGTTATTGGGAGCAATCTTATGCTACTGACTCACACCAACTACCATGCAGAACTTCAAAGAGACGCTTACGACAACGCCTATCCTACCAGTAGCCATTGGCATGATTACCACAGCCTTCCTCCAAGAACTGCTCTTTCGCAAGTGGATTTTCACCTGGTTAGCTCCTTATTCGAAAACAGCTGTGCTAGTCAGCACTGGGCTCTTTTGTCTCTTTCATATGCCAACTAATCTTGCCTACCTCACTCTTTATATTGGAATGGGCTTGGCTCTCTCTATGGTCTACCAAAAAGAGAAAATCTATCAGCGGCTATCTCACTTCATGTCCTATGGAATCTTTTCACCTTAGGTGCTACCATTCTAGTAATGACTAATCCAATGTGACTGAGAGTATTTTCTCAGTTTTTATTACTTTCAAAATTTTAGCATAAAAAATCTGAAGCACTAACTTCAGATTTTTTGTATTGATTAAAGGTAGAGGAACTTGAACAGAGCTACTGCCTAAAAGTCCTGCAAGATTGGAGCCACAACTGGGACCCAAGCATACCACCATTTAGAATCACCTTTGTGCTCACCAAGAACTGATGTTGGCAAGATGTGGTGAAGAAGACGTGGCATCAAGTCACGGGCTGGGTTAAGGGCTGGTCCTGTAGGTCCACCAAACGAAAAGGACCAAAGCGGCAACCAAGAAACCAACCCCGATATGAGCAAACAGCAGAGATCCATTCGCCATTTGGCCTGTTACAGCTTCTTTATCGTATCCATATTGAACTGCTTGTGAGACTAATTTGTGACCAAAGTAGTTGTTAGTCAAGGCAAGAGCACCAAAGAAGAGAAGGAATGAACCCGCAAACTCATTGGCAAAACCATTAAGCCAAGCACGATTGTGATTTTCCCTGAGTCATCATGATCATCAACAGCAGAGATTGTAGAGAAGGTACCAGGATGTTGTTTGGATTCTCAGTTTGAAGATAATAAGGTTGGTGAACCCAAACCACGATAGCTTGTCCTAAGAAAGCACCGAGAAGTTGAGCAATCAAGTAACCTGGAACGGCTACCCAAGAGAACAAGCCAGATGCAGCAAGTCCAAGTGTGAAAGGCTTAGGGTTGATGTGGTTACCAGAAACATCACCAAACATAAGTGCTGGCATCATTACCGCAAAACCATAACCAAAGCGATAACAATCCAACCAGATTTGTTACCTTTTTGTTCCCTTGTAAGCTCAACATTGGCAACCGAACCATTACCAAGGGCAACAAAAAAGCTGTCGCGATAAGCTCAGTAATGTACTTCATAATCCAATCATGACTGAGCGCTTCTTTTAGAAAATCATTCATTTGTCTCTTTATTTCCTTTCGATTTTACAATAATTTAGACATTTATCATTTTATCAGGTATAATGTCTGATGTAAAGATATTTCTGGAATATTTACGTATTTTTTTTGAGGTTTTAAATATGAAATTTAACCAGTTTAGTTACATCCCTGTTAGTCCTGAAATAGCTTGTCAGGAACTTCGTTCTTTGGGCTTTGAAGTCTCTTTAAACGCTAGTGCCAAAGCTAATTTTGAGGCCTTTGTTCGCAAGTCCTTCCTCTTCTTTGAAGACACCGACTTAGCTTTGAAAAATTGGATTGCTGATACAGAGACTGACTTCCTAACCTTCTTCCAGTCAGATCGTCCTTTGACTGCTGACGTCTTTGGTTTGGTAGCCCTTCAAATGCTAGGATTTGTCCCTAATGTGGACTTTACAGACAGTGCTGCTTTCCTTGAGAAAATGGCCTTCCCAATCGCTTTTGATGGTAGTCTTAACAACCTTCATCAATTACTGGCGACACGCACACAGTCTGGCAATACCTTAATTGATCAGTTAGTAGCTCAGGATATAATCCTGTAAGTATGACTACGTCTTCTTTAATGGTAAGAGCTTAGCAACATTTTGACACTAATCAGCTTCACCGTGAAGTGGTTTATGTCGAAACACCTGTAGATACCGATAAAGATGGGCAGTTAGACTTGGTCAAGGTGACTATCTTACGTCCTGATGTGGACTTCCCAGTTCCAGCCATGATGACCTGCAAGCCCTTATCAACAAGGGACTAATGAGCCTGCTTCAGATAAGCTCACCCACAAGATGGAGGGAGACTTGCTCGTCAAACCAGCAGGTGAAATCTCCTTAGCCAACCAGAAATCAAGTCACCAGAGGCAGACCTTACGCCTATCAATCCTGTCACAAAGGCTCAGGAGCGTTTTGCTCACACAGATACCTACACACTTAACGATTACATGTTAGCTCGTGGTGTGGCCTCTATCTATGTATCCGGTGTCGGTACCTTCACCTCAGAAGGTTTTTCATGACCTCTGGAGACTATCAACAAGTTCTGGCCTATAAAGCTGTCATCGACTGGCTCAATGGTCGTGCACGCGCCTTTACTAGTCGTAGCAGACAGCATACAATCACTGCAGATTGGGCTTCTGGTAAGGTGACTACTACCGGACTTTCATATTTGGGTACCATGTCCAACGCTCCTTAGCTACAACTGGCGTTGACGGTTTGAGATTGTAATTGCTGAAGCAGGTATTTCTTCTTGGTACGACTACTATCGTGAAAATGGACTCCTCGTTAGTCCTGGAGGATACCCTGGTGAAGATCTCGATACCTTGACTGAATTCACCTATTCTCGTGCCCTATTAGCTGGAGAATACCTACGCCAAAAAGGACTACCAAGCCTACCTCAAAGAGCTAAGCAAAGCCATTGATCGTAAGCATGGAGACTATAACCAGTTCTGGCATGACCGTAACTATGTGCAATTCGCAGATCGTGTCAAAGCCACTGTTGTCTTTACACATGGTAGCCAGGATTGGAATGTCAAACCGATTAACGTCTATCAAATGTTCAATGCTCTTCCAGACTCTCTTGAAAAACACCTCTTCTTCCACAATGGTGCCCACGTTTACATGAATGCTTGGCAGTCTATTGACTTCCGAGAAAGTATGAACGCCTTGATTTGTCAGAAACTCCTTGGTTTGGATAACAGCTACACACTGCCTACAGTCATCTGGCAAAACAATCAGTCAGAACAGACCTGGGAAGTTCTCGATAACTTTGGACACGACAATGGGAAAAACATTCAGCTTGGTGAGGCTGAAGCTAGCATCGCTAACCATTACGAAGAGGAAACCTTCACCAAATATGGTAAAGCTTACCAAAGCTTCAAGGATGACCTCTTTGCAGACAAAGCCAATGCCATTACCTTGGACTTTGAACTGGACCAAGATATCCAAATCAATGGTCGTGTCCACCTAGAGCTCAAGGTTAAGTCTAACACAAACCGTGGTCTCATTTCGGCCCAAGTTCTAGAAATGGGTGACAAAAAGTATCTCGCACCTATACCTGAATTAAAACGCATGAGTTTAGATAACGGACGTCTCTTCAAGGAAGAAGCCTTTACGTGAATTGCCATTCAAGCAGGCCAAATACCGTGTCATTACCAAAGGACACCTTAACCTGCAAAATCGTAAAGACCTTCTTACCATTGAAGATGTTACGCCAAATGAATGGATGACTATCGGTTTGGACTTACAACCAACCATCTACAAACTCAACAAGGGCGACAAACTCCGACTCGTTCTCTATACCACAGACTTTGAACACACTATTCGTGATAATAGCAACTATGAATTATCTGTGGACCTAAGCCAAAGTCAGATGACATTGCCATATTAATCTTTATCGCAAAAAAATCCCATAGGATGAGAACTCCCATGGGATTTTTTATTGTGTGGAAATAAACAAGATTTAATCTTCAATTTTTACGATTGATTTTAATATTATTTAAACAAATGATGTAACCAAGACAATGGAACAAAACAAAGATATGCCAGTAAAAATAAAGCATAAAACTATCAGATTTAGTCAACGTATAAAAAAGATAAAATGGCAACTAACAAAATGGAGAGCCACAGCGTCTTCTTTAAAGAATAAAAAGTATTGATGCCATATCTCTTTATCACCCAAAAGTAACTTTTAGATTTTTGCTTAGGAAAAGATGCATCAAAAATCTCTGCTAGACTGCTAAGTACTGTTAAAACCAGAATCTTACTTAGAGGAATACCTAAAAAGAATCCCATCCACTCAATAAGCACTTGGTACAAAACAATGGCCGTAAGGGCACGTAGATTTTTGACATAAAACTTAAACCTCACACTTCTATCAAACAGAAAGTTTTCACTATATTGAATTACACCTACAAAGCATAGATAAACACTATTTTTATAGGCGTGTCTATCATAAACTGCCATTCTAACCTCGTTCACTTTGTTTAATGATTTTAAGCACTCTGGGCGTCAGAAAAGCTAGTAAACAAATATCCAAAACAATCACAACAATAATGATTAGGCGCCATTCGGCATCTCTCACCGTCAGTAAACGATAAACACCAGCTAAAATAATAGCCAAATGTGCCAAGCCCATACCAGCGTAAATTTGTTTAAGAGTAAACTGTCGTTCTTCAAGTGGACGACGGTCAAGCTCTCGCTTAATCAACAGGGGCAACACAAGTAAAAAGATTGATAGCAATGCCAAAGGTAGCCAAAATAAGAAAGAAGAACCATTATATAATAATTCTAAACCAATATTGCCACCTATCAAACCAAAGGCAACAACCATGAGTCGTAAATAAAGTAACGTTCCTGAACGAAGTCGGTTAAGATAAGGTATCGCACTCTCCTTTCATCACAATCACTTGTCCGCTTGGCATAATCATAACTAGGACTTAAGGTTCTTTCTCTGCTCCTCAACAGGTTGGAAAAAGAACCTTTTGCCCCATCTTCCTTTTCTCAATGGACAACTCAACCTTAAAACCAAAAAATCCTCCCTTATGACATCAATAGCCATAACGAATCGCTAGCAATTTTCGCAACTCTGCCATTCGCTCCTCGATAAAGGGGAGACAAAGTTAGCTGGTCTTTTCTGACCACTTCGGATATTTCCAGTGACATCCTGCTTAAGATATAGGGAGTGGCTGAACGAGAGTCTGCAAGTTCCGTTCGGTAGGAGTGCAGGACCTGCTTCAAATCAGCATAATTCGGCTTATCTCCAATAGTTTCAATTACTTCATCGATGATAGCTACTGCTTGTTCTCGTCTCTCTTTGCCTCCTGCAAACCATTTAAGTCCTGTCATTAAGAAAACCTCCTTATTTCTTTCAACTAATTTTTTTTCAATCACATCTTTAGTATAGCACCCTGATAGTCATTTAAAAGCCAGCGTCCCAAAAAAAGTGACTATATGTCCCGAGTAGTAAAAAAAGACTGAATATCATTTTGATTCAGTCCATGTCTTATTGAAAAAGCTTTAACTAATTCTTTCTATACTGCCTATAGACTCCAAATAAAAAGAAAAAGAATCCTATTGATGCTAACAAAGTTGATAGATATTTCCTGATGACAATAGTACTTTTGCTATATAAATATATCATCGCAATAGTCGAAAAATGATTAGGTATTTCTTCATTTGTATCACCTAGCTTATACTCCTTATTTTGTCAGTTACTTACTTTCTATATTATGGTTGATATACTTGATGCCCCATAAAAATAGTACGAAACCCAATAATGAAAAAACCTACAAATATAGCGATAACTTTTTGATAATAGAAATCTGTTGTCAAAAACGAAGGCAACTAAGTGTCAGTAACAAGAAACAAGCTAGGGAAGCTTTTATTTGATTTTAACACAGTTGGTTCTTCTCTTCTTGTCATTATTTTTCGAATGAGCAATATATCAACCACAACCACTAAGAGGGCTGCTACATGATGTAGACCAATTGAATACGGATGATAAGTTATGAAGTAATTGACTAAAAAAAAAAGTACCAGTAAGGATATGCTAACTACTTGGGCAATGACAAATAGCACTATATCCCTTTTTGAAACTCTATGTGTCATTGTTGTTCTCCTTAACAGCCAAGTAAGGCTACTCCACCTCCAATAGCTGCACCTACGGCGACAGAGGCCCCACACATTCCCCCATCGTTCCTAATTGACTCGTCCTCCTTCAACACTAGCAAGTGTTTCAAGGTCGAGGGTGTTAAAGTTTTCAATTGTTTGAGTTCCCATGGCAACTACCTCCTAAAATTTTTATCGTGTGATCTCTCAATCACATCTTCAGTATAGCATTCAAGTGTCTCTATCAGAGCTAGCGTCCCAAAAAGTGGCTATATGTCCCTGAATGGTAAATTCATACTATAAATATCACATGATATTTTAATCTTCTTTTTCATCTAATTGTATAACTAAGTCATATTATGATATAATATTACATATTTATGAGTATAAAAACAACAGTATACAAAAATTTGAGGGAACTACAATTGATATATATATCTTAGAGGACAATCTCATTCAACAAGGACGACTGGAGATGGTATTGTCTCAAGAGTTAAAAAAAAATACAATAAAGACTTATCTATTGTACAACACCTTTGATAAGCCTCAGCAATTTATAGAAGCGATTGATTCAACAACTTCTAACCAGCTTTTTTCTTGATATCGAAATTAAGGGAGAAAAATTAAAAAGGGCTCGATATTGCTAAAATCATTAGGGAAAAAATCCCTATGCTACTATTATCTTTGTCACTACCCACTCAGAGTTTATGCCACTAGTTTTTTTGATTACCAAGTATCTGCCCTAGACTATATCGATAAAAGTCTCTCTGAAATAGAATTTAGGAAAAAGATAACCAGAGCTTTAGCTATAACTATGAAACCACTTGGAATAGAGAATGACGAGATTTTTGATTTTCAAACACAACATACAGCTATTCGCATCCCTTTAAATCAAGTTATTTATATTGAAACTTCTCCGCAAAAAGCATTATGTGATACCCATGGTACAAACAATCAAATGACCTTTCGTGCAAATCTAAAGACCTTGAAAAGCTAGTCCTTCACTCGTATCTTGCCATCGTTCGTATCTCATTAACCCTAACAACATTATAAGAATAAACAAATTAAAACGTGAAGTCGAAATGACTGATGGTAGTATCTGTCCTTTTTCACGTACCAAAGCTAAAATGCTGATGGATACTTTTAAAAGAAGGAACCTTCAATGATTATTTTTTATTTTTGCTTACTGTTGTCTCTGAATGTTTCAATATTTGCCTGTTTCTTTACTTAATAAACAAAAGAGTTTCAATTAGGCATTTTCTTATTATCTTATTTTGTCGCATAGCATATACCAAAATATGTAACAGTCTATCCTGGAAATTTTATTCTACTTTAACGAAGAAATATTCTATCTTTTTATTATCTTTTTTTATATCACGAAAGCCCTACTTACAATCAAAGCTTAAAACATCCATGCTCTTCTCCCCACCTCTCTTAATAATATCAGTTTTAGAGTAATCATTTTCTTTATATTTCCTTTGTTTGGAATCAGTGTTGAAACAATAAAAGTTAATTATCTTTTATAGTTGTCTCATCTTTCTTTCCTAACTATTTCACTATCCTTTCTTTTTAATAAAATTATTCAAGGAAAGCTTTGAGTTATACAGAAAAGACGATTAGCCCCCTCATATCAAAGAGTATCATTATTGCTGATATCATTATGATTGCTTATACATTTACCCAGCAATATCTCGTCTACCTCGAAAACACCTCATACATCAAAGCACAAGAAATCAGGATGACAAAAAAGGTTATTTATCTAGCTTGTATTGTTAACGGATTCACTTGAATATAGAAGTATCCGATCAACAATACAGAGCAGACCATTTCAAAAGATATTCAACTCGCATCTTAAGAATTAGCGCCCGACAGATTGAAAAACTCTATCAGTCGGTTCTTGTTTTGTAGAGAGAAATACCAATATTTTAACAAACTCAAACAGTATCGAACAAAATGATAGAAAATCGCAAAAGAAGTCTACGACTCAGTTCTAAAAGATTCCGATAAGCATTTAAAAATCGAAAACATTTGATTTAACCTCGCTTAATAAACATGAAGATAACATCTATTAAAAAGCCTACTTGCAGCTAAGTTCCTAGAGGCAGAAGAAAAATAACATTGATGTCTCCTTAGATATTCTGAAACTATCAAACTCCGAGGGTATGGAGATGGTCGATTTTATTACTGTCATTTCTATCTTTTCTAGACAATGCGATGGAAGCATCAATTCAGTCTGACATACCAAAAAATGCATATTAGCTACTTCAACCATGGTAATAAACAGCTCTTTATTGTCCAAAACTCGACCCGGGAAAATTCATTTCGATCACCTCACTTTTTTGAGAGAGGTGTCTCAACAAAGATATGATCAACGTTAGAATATCCTAGACAACTATCAAAATATTTCTTTAAAAACTGAAAGTATGACTTTTGCATTTACACAGGAACTTAATATAAAAAAGCTTGACTAGTTTCAAGCTTTTTCTGCACTCCATCTTACTATTTATGAAAATCTTCTAGATTACCTACAGAATAATCAAGTAAAATCATTTATTGTTTAAATAGTTTTTTTAAAAAAAGCATTAATACGGCTAGTACTATACGGTCTGTGGTATCACTGAATGT
>VOFE01000123.1_pt1 | contig 93664 bp, 128 predicted proteins | sample 5384071 | NCBI WGS metagenome assembly VOFE01 (sample SAMN12384724, study PRJNA508395) | human gut metagenome | isolation source: healthy gut D | host: Homo sapiens
CTGTCGTTGAAGTAAGCGGGAACGGTGATGACAGCCTCGGTAACGGGCTCGCCCAGGTAAGCTTCGGCATCAGCCTTCAGCTTGGACAGGATCATAGCGCTGATCTCTTCGGGGGTGTAATCCTTGCCGCCGGCGTGAACCTTCTCGGCAGTGCCCATCTTACGCTTGATGGAGGAGATGGTGTTTTCGGGGTTGGTGATAGCCTGACGCTTTGCAACCTGGCCTACCAGACGCTCGCCGGTTTTGGTAAAGGCGTAATCCATGCGGGTCGGACCCACGATGCCGATCGCAGCCCTGACCGATTTTGCCGATATCGTATTTTGCATAAATCGCGGATGTATCGCTGAGCGGGTTCTCCCCGTTTTCCGGCCCGATGAAGAACTGGATTCCGTCGATCTTGCGGGTGGCGGGCAGCAGGTGCTTGCGGTCGTCCTCCATGTAATCGAGCAGCGTCTGCGCCTTTTTCGTATCGCGGTACTCCGGAAAACGAAGCAGCTTGCTGGCACCGTCGAGGTAAACCTTCTGGTCGCTCAGCTCGGTGATCAGCTCTGCGATGTACTCGGCCACCGGAGCGAGCAGCGCGGTCAATCCCGCGGCGCGGCGCACAATGTCGAATCGCTCGGCGGTGATGCTCGAGAGCGGCAGTCCGGTCAGCGTCTGGTTGAGCACATAGGTGAGCAGTTCGGCCTCATCCTTGAGACCTCAGCCACCGTGCGGACCATTTTGTTCTTAACCGTACCCGAATCCGTAACTACTACGATTACGAAATTCATCTTATCGACTGCGATGATCTCAAACTGCCGGATGGCGATCTGTGTCATGGCCGGTGTGATAGCGACCGATGCGTAATTCGTCAGACTGGTGAGCAGCTTGCCGGCCTCCTGAATGAGGTGGTCAAGCTCGCGTACCTTGGTAAGCACGCTGTTCTGCAGTGCGTTTCCGTCCTCCGCATTGTCGGCCGGACGCTCCATCAGTTCATCCACATACAGTCGATAGCCCTGCGGTGAGGGGATTCGTCCCGCAGAGGTGTGCGGCTTTTCGAGGTAGCCCATGTCCTCCAGCTCACTCATCTCATTGCGGATGGTGGCGGACGAGAACGGCAGCTCGTGTCCCTCGGTCAATGCCTTGGAGCCGACCGGCTCAGCCGTGCGGATGTAATCGCCGATAATGGCTTTGAGTATTTGCTTTTTACGTTCCGAAAGCTCCACCGAAGCAGACCTTTCTTTCGGTTGTTAGCACTCCATCTCCCCGAGTGCTAAACTTAATTTACCACCACATACGGGCAAAGTCAAGTGCTGTTTGTGAACAATTTATGAAATGATCGTCGGAATTTTATCACACCCGCCTGCCGAGTGCTGAAATGCCAGTTTTCACCGTATAAAAAACGCTCTGATTTGGTCGTTTTTCCTTGCGTTCGCGTCCACGCAGTGATAGAATTAGTATGAGAGAGACAGGCAATCGTTCGATTGCCGTAGAGAGAAAATCCGCTCTATAAAAAAAGGAGAACAAACATGAAGGAAATCAAAGTTGGCATCGTCGGTTTGGGCCGTCTCGGTTCGGTACACGCGCAGAATCTCGCGTTCAAGATTCCCGGCTGCAAGCTGGTCGCTGCCTGCTCGCTTGAGCAGAAGGAGCTGGACTGGGCGAAGGACTACCTCTAGGTAGAGTAGACCACCACGGACTACAAGAAAATGGTTGACGAGGCAGACATCGAAGCTGTCGTTATCGTCTCCTCCTCTCCGGAGCACTGCTGGATGATCGAGTACGCGCTCGATGCAGGCAAGCACGTTTTCACCGACAAGCCGCTCGGCTGCTCGCTTGAGGAGTGCAAGCGCGCTGAGGCTGCTGTTGAACGTCACCCGGACAAGATCTTCTTCCTTGGCTTTATGCGCCGCTACGATCCGTCCTATGCGGATGCAAAAGCACAGATCAACGCAGGCCGCATCGGCAAGCCGTATCTGGTAAAGGCTACCGGCCTTGACCCGGAAGCACTGGTCGAGAGCTGCATCAAGTTCTCCAAGACCTCGGGCGGCATCTTCATTGACGCGGCTTCGCACGACATTGACCTGATGCGCTGGTTCCTCGGCGGTGAGGTTACCGAGGTTTACGCCGCAGGCACCAACTTTAAGCACCCCTGTGTTTACTGAGTACGGCGCCACCGAGACCGGCATGGCAATGCTCAAGTTTGACAATGGTACGGTTGCTTTCCTGCACGTTGGCCGTACTGCGCCGCACGGTTACCACACCGAGACCGAAATCGTCGGCACCGAAGCGCATATCCGCGTAGCCGGTGTACCGTGGAAGGACCGTGTAATGGTTTACGATCAGTACGGTGCCCGTCAGGAGATCGTAGAGAACTTCCCGCAGCGTTTCGCAGAGGCTTACCTGCTCGAAATGGTGGACTTCATCGACTGCATCCAGAAGGACCGCAAGCCCGAGCTGACCGTTTACGACGGCACCAAGGCAACCCTCATTACCTACGCGATTACGGATTCGTCCCACTACGGCAAGCCGGTTCAGGTGCAGTATTAATATATTGTAAAAATCGCACAAAAGCAGAGCCGAAAGGCTCTGCTTTTTTCTTGCATATTTTCATCTTCTCTGCTATTATAATGGCAAGGAGGTAGAGATTATGAACAACAACATTCCCATTGCCCGCTGGCTTTCCATGTTCTGGCTATGCAGCGCCGTTTCACTGGTGCTTGGACAATTCAGCGGCTCCGTCACTTTGAACGGTACAAACGGTGCAGCGCTCACCGTTACCGGCATTCTCGGTATATTCTGCACCCTCGTGCAGTTTTATCCGTTTTACCGGTTCAGCCGCGTGTCCGAGCGCCTGCAGCGTGCGTTCACAGCCACTGTGCTCAGCGTGGCGGCAACCGTTGTCGGCCTGCTGGCCATGACACTCGTTCCGAGCGACACGCCGCCGTATACACCCAGCACGTTTTATCTGCTGTTCAGCCTGATCGCACTTGCCGGTGTGATCGCAGCCTATGTCTCGCAGTTCTGGCTGTACACCGGACTGGACGATGTCTGCACAGAGCGCGGCTACGACTTTCCGCCCAAGCGTATTCGCTGGTGCTTTTATCTTTCTCTTATCAACATTTTGCTGCGCATGCTGCCAACTTCCATTCCGATTTTTCTCTCGCAGATTGCCAGCCTTGTGCTGCTTGCCCTGTTTATCCGTGCCGCATATCAAGCGGAAAAGCTGATCGTATAACCCAATATAAAAAAAAAGGACCGCTGGGGCGGTCCTTTTTCTTTATATGATGAGATTATTTGTAGAGAGCAGGTTTATCCATCATCTCGATCGGCAGGAACTGATTCGTGACGCGGGAACGGTTGAGCGTGTCTGCTGCGACGCAGGCAGCGTAGCCGTCCCATGCGGACGGACCATCCGGCTCACCCTTCTCCTCGAGGGTCTTGACCCAATGGGTCAGCTCAATGTCATAGGCTTCAATAAAGCGGTCCTTCCAGTCGGTCAGGATCGGGAACGAACGGGTTGCGTTCGAGCGCTTGACAACCGCATACGGATCAGGCAGGTTGACTGTGCCCTTCTCGCAGACGACCTGACACTGGATGTCGTAACCGTAAGCGTCCGCAACCTGAACCTCTACGTCAATGCGAGCACCGGACTGGGTTTCCAGCAGCACGATCTGCGGGTTGTCGTAACCCTTGGTAGAGCACGCGGACTGGCGCACCTTGAGCACCTGACCGCTCTTATACTCATCGCCGAGCAGCCAGCGGCATATGTCCAGCTCGTGGATTGCAACGTTGGAAACGCCCATCTCGGTCTGGAAGCCGTCCGGCTGAGACACGTTACGGTGGCACGCGTGAATCATCAGCGGCGCACCCAGCTCACCGGAGTCGATGATGCGCTTCATCTCGGCGTAGCCGCGGTCATAGTGGCGCATAAAGCCGACCTGTACCAGACGCTTGCCGTGTGCGGTCTCGGCCGCGATGATTTTCTCGCAGTCGGCGGCACTCTGTGCCAGCGGCTTCTCGCAGAACACCTGCTTGCCCGCTTTAAGAGCCTCGAGCACATAGCCTGCGTGGCTCGGATCGGACGAGGTGATAACGACCGCCTGCACCTCCGGTGCTGCGATCAGCTCTTCGCCGGTCTTGTATGCCTTCATGCCTTCATACTGCGCCGCAACCTTAATCGCAGCTTCTTCAAAATAGTCTGCGCAGGCAACAACCTGACAGCCCGGAACAATGTCCGTCAAGCGTCGAATGTGATCGCGGCCGATTGCGCCGCAGCCGATAACACCAATATTCAGCATGCTGATCCTCTCCTTTTTAACAGCAGGAATAATCACTTAAAATCTCGTTAATACACGCGGATTCCCGCGTTTTTCACACTTTTTCTTCATTGCATACATTGTACCGCAATCTCTCCGTCACGGTCAACCGTCCCATCAAAACATTGGAAGCCTGCCTAAAAAAAGCACCGCAAATTTATGGCAAAATGAAGGCTCAAAAGCAGATGACAGTGCATTTTTGATTGTGCACTGTGCGTAGTTATGCTTGACGTCAGCGCTGCTCTCCCCTATACTTTGAAGTAGAAAAGGAGAATGTGTCAATGGCAGTTACCATACAAAAAATCGCAGAGCTGTCCGGTGTGTCGCGCGGCACGGTGGACCGTGTGCTGCACGGACGCCCCAACGTCAATCCGATGATACGCGAAAAAGTTGTCCGTGTCGCAGAAAAACTCGGCTACCAGCCTCCGGTGCCGCCGAAATCGGCAGATTGCAGGCAAGCGGCTATTCTCATTCCGCAATGGACGGATGGGTACTTCAACCGACAGATCGTCAGCGGCATTCGCAAGGCACTGCGCTATATCGCCGATCCAGCGTTTATACTGACCGAGCAGCCGCTGCGCACCATGACCATGCAGGAGCTGCTCCGCGCGATGGACGAGCAGATTTGTTCCGGCGTGGATGGACTCATCATCCGCGCCGAGAATACGCCGGAGGTCCGCGCCGCCATCGAGCAGGCGGTGCAGAAAGGCGTTACCGTTATCACCTACGATGCCGATACGCACAGCGGCCGTCTGTGCCACGCCGGACAGGATCTTGTCCGCGCGGGCGCTATCGCCGCCGGTGTCATGGCGCGGCTCATCCGGCCGCCCGAGCACGTTCTCATTGTCACCGGAAATCTGCGTATGGAGGCCCACAAAGGCCGCGTGGACGGCTTTTGCCGCCGTCTGCTCGAGCTGGGCTTCTCCGAAGATGCCTACCGCGTGATTGAAACCAACGAAATGCCCGAACTCACCGGCGAACTCGTCGCGCAGGCGCTTCAGGCCGACAGCCGCCTGCACGCCGTCTATATGGCCTGCCAGCCGCTCTCCGGCTGCATCGCGGGCATTCGAAAAGCGCGGCGCACCACCCGGCCGCATATCGTCTGCAACGACCTCACGCCCACCGCGAAGCGGTATCTGCGCGAGGGAACGGTGGATTTCGTGATCGGTCAGTCATTCTCGCAGGAGTCGTTCCACGCCGTGCTGGCGATGTATCAAATGCTGCTGCGCGGCGTGAAGCCGAAGCGTGAACTGTATTATACCGATCTGCGGTTGATCACGCAGGAGATGTTGTAGCGGGAGATTGCATTTAGCGATTTGCAGTAATTGAGAATTGATAATGGAGAATGGAAAAATTGACGTGACGGTTTACCGTTGTGTGGGTGGCCAATGGCCGCCCCTACAGGGATAGATTGTGCAGGTCGGATACAAGCGGTGCGCCGAGTCGTACCCAGAGCACCTTCTCTTGCCCTGACGGGCAATTCACCTTGTCACACCCTACGGTATAACGAGTGCAATTCGTAGGTGTCGTGCAAAATATCCAAGCCAACGAGTTGCGCGACACTGTTATCCCCAGGGGACCTTCTCTTGCCCTTCGGGCAATTCACCTTGTGTCGCGCCTGTGAAGAATAACCCGCATGTGTAGCAGTACGCTATCTGTGAACTGCGAATAATTTGCGAAAGACACGCAATGGTAACCCGACTGCCGTTCCCCTATATCGAAGCGGTCGCCGGTCTCTGATCTGCGCCAACCCAAGAAATAAAGGAAGATGGAGTCCCAAGAGGATAGTACTCATTTTATCCGCGCACGGCGCGGGAACAAGGATTTAGTGGCCTACGGGCAAACCTTAGGTGTCTATCTTTTGGATCCCCAGCCAAAGGTTGGCTCCCATTCCCAATACTTTAGTAATCAGATAACGATTTACACAACAAAAAGAGCCGCTTTACAGCGACTCTTTTTTGTTTGATATGCGCGGACTGATTACTTAGCAGCCAGACGGCGAGCCTTAGCAGCCATGCGCTCACGAGTAACGTCGAGCAGTACGGCGCCGATGATAACCAGGCCGAGTACGAGGTTCTGTACTGCCGAAGAAACGGACAGCAGGGAGAAGCCGTTACGCAGAACAGCGATGATCAGCGCGCCGAGCATGGTACCAACCATGGTGCCCTTGCCGCCCATGAAGGATGCGCCGCCGATGATGCAGGCTGCGATTGCGTCGGTATCGTACGGCTGAATAGCGTTAACGCCGTTGCAGATACCGGAACGACCGATGGAAACGATACCAGCCAGAGCTGCCATGAAACCGGACAGGGTGTAGCAGAAGGTCAGCACGTTAGCGGAGTTGATACCGGACAGACGAGCTGCTTCCGGGTTGCCGCCTACACAATAGATGGAACGGCCCAGAGCGGTCTTGGTCAGCAGGATGTGCATGATAACGTAGATGACAAGTACTACGATAAAGGATACCGGGAAGCCGGCTACGGTCGAAGAACCGAGCCACATAACAGCATCATTACCGGAGAAGGATACCATCTGAGAGTTGGTGATGATCAGCGCACCGCCCCACAGTACGTTCTTCATACCGAGGGTAGATACGAACGGATGCGGCAGGTGCAGACGGGTAAGAAGCATACCGTTGATCCAGCCGATCAGGGTGCCGCCAACGATGGCAACAACCAGCAGCAGAACCGGATTGTTCATGCCCTTGTTAACCAGCATACCTGCAAGGCAGGCAGCGAACGTTGCGTTCGCACCTACGGACAGGTCGATGCCGGCGGTAATCAGGCAGAGCAGCATACCGGTGGATACCAGTGCATTAAACGAGGTCTGCTTGAGAACAGACATCATGTTGGAATACTTAAAGAAGTTCGGCGAAGCGATCGCCAGAACTACACAAAGGATTACCAGTGCGCCAAAAGTACCAGCATAAGACATCAAACTGCTGGATTTCTTCGATTTAGTCATCTAATTTACCTCCCCAAGCTGCCTTCATAAGGTCTTCCTGATTGAAATGTTCGCTGTCACGGTCTACTTCGGCCATTACTTCGCCGCCGCGCATTACGATTACGCGGTCGGACATGCCGAGGATCTCAGGCATTTCCGAAGATACCATGATAACGCACTTGCCCTGCTTGACAAGGCTGTTCATTACGTTGTAAACCTCGACCTTTGCGCCGACGTCGATACCACGGGTCGGTTCGTCAAAGATAAAGATCTCTGCATCCGTGTTGACCCACTTGCCGATTACGACCTTCTGCTGGTTACCACCGGACAGCTGGCCTACGATCTCGTCGATCGACGGGGTCTTGATGCGCAGCGACGCAATATTCTGCTCGCCTGTCTCGAGGATCTTCTTTTCGTTCAGGAACAAGCCCGAAGAAGAAGCCCTTCATGTTAGCAAGAATCAGGTTGGTGCGAATGGTCTGAGCCAGTACCAGACCCTGTCCCCTTACGGTCCTCGGTGAGGAACGCAATGCCGTGCTTGATAGCCTGACGCGGGGACTTGATATGTACTTCCCTTGCCCTTGATCTTGATCTTGCCGCTGTCGATCGGATCTGCGCCGAATACTGCGCGCATGATCTCGGTACGACCGGCGCCGACCAGACCTGCAAAGCCCAGAATCTGTCCGCCGTATGCCTTGAAGGATACATTGTTCAGGACGCCTGCCTCAACAACGTTGTCAACCTCGAGCATCGGCTCCTTGGACTTTTCGCCGAATTCCTTCGGGAACTGGTTGTCCAGCGAACGACCTACCATTGCGGTGATCAGGGAGTCATTATCCCACTGATCGATCGGCTTGGTTGCGATGAACTCACCGTCACGGATAACCTCAACGCGGTCGCACAGCTCGAACAGCTCCTCCAGCTTATGGGATACAAAGACGATGCCGATGCCGCGTGCCTTCAGATCACGGCAGGTCTTCATCAGCTGCTCAACCTCTTTCTCGCCCAGAGAGGAGGTCGGCTCGTCCATAATAATCATTTTGCGTTGATCAGAACCGCCTTTGCGATCTCGATCATCTGCTGTACGCCCATACCAAAGTTACCTGCCGGCTTGGTCGGGTCTACGTCCTGACCGAGCGAAGCCATAACTTCCTTTGCCTTTTTATGCATGGTCGGGTAATCCAGCAGAGTACCCTTTTAATCCACTTGTTGATGAAAATGTTGTCAGTAATGCTCAGCAGCTTCTCAATGTTAAGCTCCTGATATACGCACGCGATGCCAGCCGCTGCCGAATCGTTCGGGTCCTTGAAATGCTGCTCGACGCCGTCTACATAAATCTGACCCTCGTCTGCCTGATGTACACCAGTCAGCACCTTGATCAGCGTAGATTTGCCTGCGCCGTTCTCACCGATCAGGCCGAGGATCTCGCCCGGCTTGACGGAAAGCTGCATGTTTTTCAGAGCCACTACGCCCGGAAAACGCTTGGTCGCGTTTTCAGTTCTACTACGTATTCACTCATTTGCATATCACCTTTTCTTCTCCGAGATGAAGTGCGGGACAAAGTAAACTGTTCTCGGTTCAGTTCCCTAAGGAAAAGCCTGCCCAGTGCAAGCTCTTTACCATTTCTTGTCCGCGGGGAGCATGTTTGAAAAGAGAACCCCTGCAGAGATTGAAATCGAGCAGGGGTTTCTTCTCGTTCACTTAAATGCTGGAACTAATGGAAAACCACAAGCGTGTGGGATGGATTGCTTAGCCGATGTAGCCCTTCAGCTTATCCAGGCGCTCCTGAGCGTTATCCTTGGTGACAACGGAGCAGCCGGAGTCGATGAACTTCTCCAGAGTCTCACCGTTAACAGCCTTTACAGCAGCCTCAACTGCCTTGTAGCCCATGTCGTATGCTTCCTGAGCAACGGACATGGTCTCCTCACCAGCGAGGATAGCGTTGCAAGCGGACTGGATGCCGTCGAAGCCAACGAAGATGGTCTTCGCGTAAGCAGCGTTGCCCTTTGCAGCACGAGCAGCAGCCATAGCCATATCGTCGTTGTTGCAGACGATGATAGCGACGCCGTCCGGATGGTTCTGCATGATTGCTTCCATCGAGGTAGCAGCCTTATCAGCAACAGCGTCAGCGTACTGGATCTCGTCCTTCAGGAACTCGCCGCCAGCCTCGGTAACGCCCTTCTCATAACCGGTCAGACGTGCGGTAGCAGTGCCGTCGCCCTGTACGCCGGAAATTGCGATTGCCTGAACCTTATCCCAGCCAGCAGCCTTAGCAGCCTCAACAGCAGCCTTGCCGCCCATTGCAGCAGCATCCTCGTTGCCGGTGCCTACGAAGGACAGAACCTCAGGTGCATCGATGTTGGTATCAACTGCAACGATCGGTGCGGTCTGGCCAGCGATCAGGGTCTTAACGAGGTCAGCCTGCAGCGGAGCGATAACGAATGCATCGTATGCGCCGGAGTTCAGGTCGGTCTCGATCATATTCTGCTGCTCGTCGTAAGCGGTCTCGGAGGTAGCGCCCTTAACCTCAACCTTTACGTCCGGGTTGTCCTTGGGTAAGCCTCAGCGCCAGCCTTAACGTAGCTCCAGTACTCGGAAGCAGTCGTCTTCAGGATAACGTCAACAGAGCAGCCGGAAGTGGTGCCAGCCTTACCGCCGCCATCCTTCTGGGGTGTCGCCGCCAGCCGGGGTAGAAGAACCGCCGCCGCAAGCTGCAAGGCTTGCAACCATAGCGCCAGTCATCAGCAGAGCAAGTAAGCTCTTCTTCATGATAAAAACCTCTCTCCTTTTTTCATGCGGAGCAAACAGACTCTCAGATTGTCTGCTCTGCGGTCGGTTCCCACTGCTGTGGGACTTAGGAACGCTCCAACGTTCTGGTAATATTTTAATGCAATAATACCGTTTTGGCAACCCTTCGTTGTTATTTTTTGTAAGAGGTGGTGATTTTCGCATGTTTCGTTTTGTGCACATTCACAAATTCCTGCTTTGACAATCGAAAACCAGACGCTGTGCATTGTGCATTTTATTTTTCTTACGGCATTTTTCCTATAAAATCATGGAATTTCATGGTCGTTTTGGGCATATTTTGGAGACATCTCTTGCCAGCAAAGGTTACAATGTGGTAAAATTACCGTATCCTAATGAGAGAAGGAATATGACAATGAAGCTTGCTATCAAAACCTGCACGCTGGATATGCCCTATGAGCAGATGCTCGACTTCTGCGTGGAGCAGAAAATTGCCGCCATTGAAATCGGCACCGGCAACTGGTCGGGTGCGCCGCACTGTGACCTCGACCTTCTGGTAAGCGACAAGACCGCCCGCGAAAAATGGTATGATGCCATGCGTGAGAAGGGTCTGGAGCTGTGCGCGCTCAACTGCTCAGGCAACCCGCTTGCGTATGAAAAGGACATGGATGTAACAAAGAAAACCTTTGAGCTGGCGCATCAGCTCGGAGTAAAGAAGATCGTTATGATGAGCGGTCTGCCTGTCGGCTGCGAGGGCGATAAAACGCCGGTGTGGATCACGACCTCGTGGCCGCCCGAGACGCAGGACATTCTGGATTACCAGTGGAATCAGGTTGCGATTCCCGCATGGAAAAAAGCTCGTTAAGCTGGCAGAGGATTGCGGAATCGAGCGGATTGCGCTCGAAAACCACGGTATGCAGCTGGTTTACAACCCGGAAACGCTGCTCCGTCTGCGTGAGGCTGTCGGCCCGATGATCGGCATGAACCTTGATCCGTCCCACCTGTTCTGGATGGGCGGCGATCCGATCGAAGCAGCCCGTGTGCTCGGTGAGCACGGTGCAATTTACCATATCCACGGCAAGGATTCACGGCCGGAGCGCCGCTACTGGCAGCCGAACGGCATGCTAGATACCAAGCCGATCGACGCATTTGCCCGCCGCTCGTGGAACTATGTTGCCGTCGGCGCGGGACACGATGCCAAGTGGTGGAAGGAGTTTTTCTCGGTTGTCCGCATGTCGGGTTACAACGATGAGATTTCCCTTGAAATGGAAGATTTGACGCTCTCCATGCTCGACGGTCATCTCGCCAGCCTGCAGGTTCTGCGCGAGGCACTCAACATCGGCTAAACGCTCCATATAGAAAGAACACAGGCACCGCTGCTCTCTGCGATGCCTGTGTTCTTTATTTTTATGAAGTTCTGCGTTATCTTTCTTTAAGAGCCACATACGGCTCCGCGGCGGGCTGCACGCAGCGGTACGCCGGACGGATGATCTTATCCGTGTTGATCAGCTCCTCCAGGCGATGCGCGCTCCAGCCGACGATACGCGCCATGGCGAACACCGGCGTGTACAATTCCGGCGGCAAACCCAGCATGGAATACACAAAACCTGAGTAAAAATCAACATTTGCAGACACGCCCTTATAGATGTGGCGTTCCTGCGCGATAACCTTGGGCGCCATCTCCTCGACCATGGTGTACAGCGCGAAATCCGCGTCTCTGCCCTTCTCGTGCGCCAGCTGACCGACGAAGGATTTGAACACCTGCGCCGTGCTCCATGTGCAAAAGCAAGCGCTATATCGAGAACATGTGCCTCAAGTCAGTATATTTCTGATCGGGACGCAGCATTTTCAGCAGGTTTTCCGCCGTAGACAGGTTCGGGTCGGGGCGGTGGATGTACATGCTGCCGCCGCACTCGTAATAATTGTAGGCGTGGTAGCCGTAGACGGCCAGCATCGGGAAAACGCTGATGAGCTTGATGCACTGCTCCAGCTGGGTCTGCAGATCGGCCTTGCCGATGTCATCGTCGTAACTGGCCAGCGTCAGCACACTGCGGGTCAGCGAGTTCATCAAGTCGTGGCTGGGCGCTTTCATGATGAACAGGATATGCCCACCAATTTGATAAATTTATGCACAAAAAGGCACAATGAGTTTCTCATTGTGCCTTTGGGAACTCTGCAATTTTGTTTAGTAGATAACCATACGGATCAGCGGATAAAGTTCATCATCGTGCGCGGACGGCTTTCCGGCGGCTCGATTCCGGCCTTGTCGATCACCTTGAGCATCCATGCGATATTGCGGCCCAGCTTTTCGATGACTTCAACGCCCTCGATATCCTGCTGGCCTCGCCCTTGTCTGCGCCGTGTACGGCGTTCCAGTAGTCCGAGGTGACAAGCACCATCTCCATGGTGTTGATCGTGCCGAGCAGCTGCTGATAGGTTTCCATGCCGCCCGAACGGCGCAGCGTACACAGCGCCGCACCGACCTTGTGCTTCAGCTGATTATCGCCGCAGCCTGCCGCCAGAATCAGACGGTCGAGCACGCACTTCATACCGCCCGCAATGCCGCCGTGGTACACCGGAGACGCGAGCACGATGCCGTCCGCCTCAATGCACTTGGCGATGATTTCATTTACACCGTCGTCGTCCTGCACGCAGCGCAGCGTGCCGTTGTCCAGGCAGTGATAGCACGCCATGCACGGATGCACCTTCGCCCCCGGCTGACATACCTCAAACTCGATGCCCTCCTGCTCGAGCACCTTGCCGAGCACCTCGAGCATCTGCGCACAGTTGCCGTCCTTGCGCGGCGAGCCGTTGATTGCTACAACTTTCATATCCTTTTCCTCCGTGTTTTCTCTATTTTCAGTGCGTATCCGCACTGTTTTTGACGAATATTGGACTTATAAATGCTTTTCGTTTTCCAGCCGGTACAGCCGCATCACGACCAGCGTATGATTCAGCTGCGGACCCATCAGCAGGATCATGCTGACGATATACAGCCACAGCATCAGTACGATAATCGCCGCCAGAGAGCCGTACAGCACAGAATACCGCGCCATATTGTCCACATAGAACGAAAATCCAAGCGAGACCAGAATCCACGCTACCAGCGAGAACAGCGCCCCCGGCCACACCTCGCGGAACCTAAGGTGCAGATTGGGCACGACCTTGTTGAACAGCATGAGGAACACGAAAATAAACGCGATCATCACCCAGAAGCTGGCATCGTGCAGTCCGTCCATCACAGCCGGCGGCACCGATAGATATTTCGGTACAACGCGGATGATGGTTCGTCCGGCGACAACGAGCACAAAGCTGCACACAACCGAAACAAGAAAACCCGCCGTAATGCCGAACGAAATGAGCACGTCTTGACCATGCCGCGCGAGATTTCAACGTGGTAAATATCGTTGACCGTGCGCATCATTGAGCGCACCGCACGGGACAGGAAATACAGTGTCAGACCCAGACCGACGATCATCGGGCTGAACGACGGCGTGCCGGTCAGCTGCTGAATATAGCCGCCTATGAGCTGCTGCAGGCTTTTTCGGCAGCATTTCCAGCACCGGCTGCATCCCCTCGATTGACAGGTCAAGCTGTGCGAGCATGGAGTTGACGAACATCAGCAGCGGGAACATGGAAAACAGCAGAAAATACGAAAGCTCTGCCGCAGACTGCGGAATGCCGTCATCAAAAAAGCGGTAAACCATGCGCTTGATCAGATATAGCCATCGGTTTTGACCGTTCATTGCGTCCCTCCCCTGTGTCGGTAAATTTTGCTGTACTTATCATATCAGCTTTTTATCAAATTTACAACTTGCGTTTTGGCTTCATCTATTGTATACTGATAAAAACAGAACATTTGTTCTGATTGGAGGGTGTGTCATGGCGGATCTGCGTCCGGTGACCTGCTGTTTTTCCGGCTACCGAATTGAAAAATGCCGTTCCGGAACGAGGACTGTCCCGCTGCGCGCGAGCTGTTCGCCGCACTCGATGCTGCGGTCGCAGAGGCCGCCGCTGATGGCTGTACGCGGTTTCTCTCCGGTATGTCCACCGGCTTTGATCTGTGGGCCGCCGAAGCTGTTCTGCGCGCGCGCGCCGCACTCCCGGTGCAGCTGCTGTGTGCTGTGCCGTTCGACGGACAGGCCGATCGGTTTCCGCTCGAGTGGAAACGCCGGTTCAACCGCTGCCTGCTCGCCGCAGATAAGGTGTACGCGCTCTCGCGGAGCTATCACGCCGGGTGCTTTGCCGCGCGCAACCGGTTTATGGTAGATGCATCGTCAAGGCTCATCTGTTACTATGATGGACGGTCAGGCGGTACCGCGCAGACCGTGCATATGGCTGAAGCAGAGCAGACTGAAAAATTGTAAATCTCGCGGATGGACAGCTTTCGCTGCTGTAAAAAGGACTGACCGGTGGATCTGTCCTTTTGTTTTGGGTTAACGCGTGCCGAATGGAAAATTGAGAATGGAGAATGGAGAATGGACGTGATGGTTTGGTTTTTCCGAACCATCTTGTTATGGTGCACGTTATTCGTCCTCGCCCATTTATCGTAATGTGGGAGCGCAATGCGCTCCCCTACGGTGTAGTTTGTGCAGATGAATTTACATGCGGTGCGCCGAGGTCGGCGCACTCTACGGTATACCATGTGCCTATTGTATGCACGTTAAACCATTTGCAAACGCGCAAACGTAGGGGCGGTCATTGGCCGCCCACAAAACGTTATACCGTTACGTTCAATTCTCCATTCTCCATTTTTCAATTTCTCAATCTATTGCAGATTGCATCCAATTTATCGAGAATCTATTGCCGTTTTTCAGATTATGTACCCAATCTCGGTACACCTGCGTCAAAGTTAATCTCGCCGATATCGAGGAAGGCGGTGTATTAGAAGCCGTCCTTGTCACCGCAACGATTTTCGTAGCTGATTTTATCCATCGAGAAGCTGTGCTTCGGGTGCCGGCACACACCCGGCTGGCTTTGACCTGCGTTCAGAGGCTGAAACATACGGTTTTACCGCCGTACCACCTGAATCTGATAGCAGTCTTCGCAGAGCGGGCGCTCTGATTGCGGCCTGCTCGGTCAGTTCGGTCATGTCCGCGCCATTGACGCGCCAGATACGCACGTTACCAAGCCGTCCATGTCCGGCATAGGCTATCCCTCCCGTGTAGCGCATAGCCGCCCAGGCGCTGGGCAATTTTATAACCGATGTTGCCGGACTGGATCTCGGGGAAGATAAAGGTGTTGGCCTGGCCGGCGACCTTGCTGCCCTTGCACTTGACCTGAGCGACCTCGGGAGCAACGGCAGCGTCAAACTGCAGCTCGCCGTCCACAGCCAGCTCGGGGTCCATCTCCTGAGCCTTGATGACTGCATCGTGGCTCAGAGCAACGGTGCCGCCCTTGCCGGAGCCCTTGGTGGAGAAGCTCAGGACAGCCACTTTCGGATCGATGCCGAACAGCTTTGCGGTCTTGGCGGTCTCGATGGCCACCTCAGCCAGCTTTGCGGAAGCAGAGACCTTGACCTCGCCGGTAACCTTGTCCACGGTATCGGTGTAGTCGATGTTGACAGCGCAGTCGCCCATGGCAATGCGCTTCAGGCCCTCTTCGCCGCAGTCGCGGTCCAGGATGAAGCAGGAGCTCACCAGATGCGCGCCTTTCTTGGTCTTGACCAGCTGCAGAGCGGGGCGGATGGTATCAGCGGTGGAGTAGGTAGCGCCGCCCAGCAGGCAGTCAGCCCGTACCGCGCTCTGCAGGCCAAGGAGGCGTTCATCCGCGAGCACCAGCGTGAGCCGGACATCGTGGAACTGGCCAAGCTGATGGACGTGCCGAAAGAGGAGGTCGTGTTCGCGCTCGACGCGATACTCGACCCGGTGTCGCTGTTCGAGCCGGTGTTCCACGATGGCACGGACACGGTCTGCGTGATGGATCAGGTCGGTGACACGAAAAACACGGATGACAACTGGCTGGCCGGTATTGCTCTGCAGGGGGACGCTATGCGCAGCCTGAACGACCGCGAGCGCCGTATCATCCGGCTGCGGTTCTTCGAGGGACGCACCCAGATGGAGGTGGCACGCGAAATACACCTTTCGCCAAACAAAAGGAAGGAAGATTCCGGTCCTTTTCTTACTATATAGTACGAGCGGCAGAAAACGCGAGGATAGGTGCAAACGGTTTGCGCCTATCCCCATCTGAATATCCACACAATATTTGACGCTTCAAACAGGATATCTCATGGCTATTGATAGATTGATCTGCTCTCTTCCGAATGCAATGGCATCAAGTTAATTCGCAAGGCGCTCAACCACTTATGACAGCGGTTGAGCGTCTCAGTCTGTCCAGAACCTTTGTTATTGCAGCATATCCCGCTTGATTTTCCCAATCCGCATATAATACCATACCAGATTGAGTGCTGCCGCACACACCCATGCTGCGCCTTCCGCAAAGAATACGCCGCTCTGCCCGATAAAGGTCGGCAGCACGAGCGCCGCGCCCATGCGCATGAGCATTTCCGCAAAGCCGGAAAGCGTCGGCACAGTCATCTCGCCCAGCCCCTGCAGTGAGGAGCGGTATGCCTGCAGCATGAACAGTGCAAACAAAAACGCCATCAGCACCATGAGATACTGATAGGCCACCGCCAGCGCATCTGCCGCGCCCGCCTCCTCGGTCGAAAGAAACAGTCCCAGCAGCGGTTTGCCCGCAACAAGCATAGCCGTCACGATGGCGGCTGTAAATTCGGCGGACAGCACCAGTACCGCCCGAATACCTGCATCAATGCGTGCCGCGTTTCGTGCACCAAGGTTCTGCCCCATGTAGGCTGTCATGGCATAGCCAAACGCCACTGATGCACTTTCGAGTATGCCGTACAGCTTGTTGGCCGCCGTATAGCCCGCCACGAACACTACGCCGAAGCCGTTCAGCACGGACTGCAGCACCATGCCGCCCAGTGTGATCATGCTCATCTGCAGACCGGTCGGAATGCCGAGGCGGCACAGGTGCAGCAGAATGGCAGGGTCGGTCTTCCAGTCGGCCTTTGTCAGCTGCACGAACGGCAGCCGCCGCAGAGACCGCAGACACAGCAGAAACGCAATCAGCTGCGCCAGTACGGTTGCGAACGAAGCTCCGAAAATGCCCCAGCCAAAGCCCATCACGAACAGCAGGTCGAGCGCAATATTAGCAAAGCTCGCCGCGATAATCGCAAACAGCGGTGTTCTGCTGTCGCCCAGACAGCGCAGCACGGCCGCCGCCATGTTGTACGCAATGATGATGAGCGAGCCGCCGAACTGCACATATAAGTACGTCTGTGCTCCGCCGAACACCGCAGGATCGGTGTGCAGCAGTGTGAGCAGAGGTCTTACCAGCAGCAGACTGATGATCGTCACCGCAATGCCGAACCAGCACGACAGCTTAACGATCATAGCCAGTACACGACGCAGCCGGTCGTATGCGCCCGCGCCGAACTCCTGCGCCGCGAGAATCGCAAAGCCCCTGCGTAAAGCCCTGCAGTCCCCATAAAACCAGCCAGTTGATCCAATCCGCCGCACCGATGGACGCCAGCGCCTGCATGCCGACACCGCGTCCGATGATGATCGTATCCACGATGGTATACAGCTGCTGGAACAGGCTGCCCAGCATCAGCGGCAGCGAAAACAGCAGAATCAGCCGTATCGGACGGCCGTGTGTCATATCGGTAACGCGCACCATATCGCACCTCCCTTGCGAAAAATCATAAAACCCAAAGCGCAGAAGGAGACAGAACTGCACTTCGGGTTTCAAAACGACGGTACCGCAGAATGCTGTTGATTTACCGCACGGTAAAATAAAACACGGTACCGCCGCCGTTATGATCAGGAATCAGAGAAAATCGCCGCACAGGCTGAGAGCTGCCTCATCTGCGATAACGATCGCGTCGTTGTGCAGCTGCAGAATCGAACCGGGCACCTTGGGCGTTACCGGACCGAAGCAGGATTCACGGATAGCCCACGCCTTGTCCTCGCCGCTGGCAACGACCAGCACTTTTTTGCGGTCATGATGGTGTGAATGCCCATCGAGTAGGCACGGCGCGGCACCTCATCCTCGCTGGCGAAAAAGCGTTTGTTTGCCTCGATAGTGGACTCGGTCAGATTTACACAGTGCGTACCCTTGGAAAAGCAGTTGTCCGGCTCGTTGAAGCCGATATGGCCGTTGCGGCCGATACCGAGCAGCTGAATATCCACATCGCCCACACTGCGAAGCACCGCATCATAGCGGGCGCACTCCTTTTTTCTCGTCCGGCTCCATGCCGTTCGGCAGATTGATACGCGACGGGTCGATGTTCACATGGTCAAAAAGTGGTCGTGCATGAAATAATGATAGCTCTGGTCGTTTTCCGGCTTCATGCCGTAGTATTCATCCAGATTGACCGTAGTCACATCCGCAAAATCCAGATCGCCCTTTTCGTACCACTTGACCAGCTGCTCATATGTGCCGATCGGCGACGAGCCGGTGGCAAGACCGAGCACGGAATCCGGCTTGAGGATGACCTGCGCGGAAATGATATTTGCCGCCTTGCGGCTCATGTCCTTATAATCCTTTGCACGAATGATTCTCATAACGAAAAAGCCTCCAAACGCTTATAAATCCTTATACTTTTCACGCAGCGCGAGCAGCTCGCTCTCCTGCACATACTCGGTCAGGCAGCCTACGCCGGTAACACTCTTGCCGCCTGTGATGTTGCCGAACCGCACACAATCCGCAAACGGATAGCCGTGGTACAGACCGTACATCAGTCCCGCAAGGAACGCATCGCCCGCACCGGTGGAATCCTTACAGGTGAATTCCGGAATATTGCGCAGCAGACGCGGCCTGCCGTCCTCGAGAATGAGACAGCCGTCCTTATCCAGCTTGACCAGCGGGTGCTCAAAATACTCAGCCAGCACGCGGAGTGCCTCCTCCGGCGTATCCCCGCCGGTAATCTTGAGCGCCTCCTTGGTATTCGGCGTGTAGTAATCCGCCAGACGCAGATAATCGCCGTATTTCTCAAAGCTCAGCTCATCATCCCAGCCCATGTCGAAAATCAGAATGGTTCCTTCCTCGTGCAGCTTGCGATATACCGGCAAAAAGCCCTCCTGCATCTGCACGAGCTTAGCGCCCTTAGACATGGTATATACCCGCTCGAGCAGCTCGTCCGTGATGGCGGTCGGCTTGCAGTAGGTCGCAAATGTACGGTCGCCGGGCGTGAGCATGGCACTGGTGACATTCACCGGAATACCGGTCTCGCCCTCCGCCGCCAGATTGTACGGAGAAACGCCGTTCTGCTCAAACTGCGCGCGGGCAAAGCCAGAAAACAGATCGCTGCCGAGATAGGTCGCCAGACGGGTCGGAATGCCCAGCCGGGCGGCGTTTACTGCCGTACCCGGTGCACCGCCGCCGAGCAGCACGCGGAAATCCTGCGAAAAGATCTCCTCGCCCTCCTGCGGCACGCGCGGCATGCCGACATACATCAAATCCACATTGGTCACACCGACCGAAGCGAGAAACGACATGCGTCAGTCCCTCCAGTCCCCGATATACGGCGCGTTGAGCTTGATATACTCGTCGGTCAGCTTGCTTGCCAGCGAGTAAGAGCCGACCAGCGGGTGCATGGTCAGGCACTCGGTAATATCCTTTCTGGAGCGGTTGACGATACCGCGTGCCGCCAGACGTTCGTAATATTTTACGCGGCGGATCATTTCGAGGTTGCTCTCCGGAATGTTCTCGATATGGTGCGGCTTGCAGCCATCGCGGGAGATATCGCAGGTAACTTCGATAATATCGGTCGGCTCGAGGCCCTCGATGGCATTGCCGTTCGGTGCGCACAGGATCATCGTGCCCATGCCGCCGGAGGCTGCAATCTCGATGAACTTGAGCGCAACGCCTGCGTAGCCGCCCGCGTCCTTGGAATACACATCAAACGTCCACGGCTTGTCGCGGTGAATACCAGTCTCATTGGCCATGTAGTTGTTCTCGCGGATGCCGTACCACTTCTCAAAGCACTTGAGACCCGCCTCAAAGTCGTTCTCAATGTCGATCTTGGACAGCTCCTCGGTCATGTGGCGGTTGATGTCGCAGATCATCTCGCCGCGCGTCTGCTTGGCGTTCAGAATGTTGGCAACCGCCTTTTCACGGTAGTAGAAGTAGTACAGATATTCATTCAGCACACAGCCGCGGTCCTCGAGCAGACGCTTCTCGAAAAAGCGCATATCGGTCTTGGCGTAAGCCTCGTCATTGGCGATCAGCTCGGGCATAATCTCCTTTCCGTCCACCTTGATGCTCTGGAAGTAGGACAGATGATTCAAAACCGTAGCACTCGCCGTAAATGCGGGACGCATCCACGCCGTACAGGTCGGCAAACTGGTGCAGCATGCCGCTCGGCGCGTCGCAGATACCGTAGGTAAAATCATATCCCATATCACGCAGCGCCTGTGAAACCACGCCCGCCGGATTGGTAAAGTTGAACACCTTGACGCCCGGCTTTGCGAGCTTCTTGATCAGCTCGCAGTACTCAGCCAGCGCCGGAATCGAGCGCATGGCGAACGAAACGCCGGCCGCACCTGTGGTCTCCTGACCGAGAATACCCAGATCAAGCGCCAGCCGTTCATCGCGCACGCGGGTCGCATCGCCGCCGACACGGATGGTCGTGATGACGTAATCCGCATCGGTTACCGCCTCCTCCGCACTGGAGGTCAGTGTGAACTTCATGGTCGGGCACAGCATGCGCGCAACGTGCGCCGCCAGACCGCCGTAGATGCGGAGCTTTTCCGGATCGTTATCCATAAATACCAGCTCGTCGATGTGCAGCTCCTCCGCACGCTGTGCAATGCTCTTTGCGAGGAACATGGAGCGTACACCGCCGCCGCCGATTACCGTTAATTTCATAAAAAGATACCTCCTGTTATCGAATCAGATACCGTTTGCAGCTGGACCAGCCGATCATGCCCGAGGCAAATCCGGACAGACCGCACGGGAACAGCAGCACATACGGCAGAGAAAGCGGGAAAAACAGCACTGCAGGAATCAGCAGCAGCGCATTTACGCCCAGCCCCAGCACGATCATGCCGGGACGGAGCAGACACAGCAGCCACGCATTTTTCGCCGCTGCCGCAAACGGGATGTCCACCGCCGCCTGTACTGCCCAGAAATTCTGGAAAAACGCAGCCGTGACGCAGAGCAGCAGCATGCCCAGCAGCGCCGGGAAAAATCCGTCCGCCGTTACCAGCATCACGCCCATCCACAGCAGCGCAAGCTCGGCCAGTCCGCACAGAAGATTGCGCACCGTATCCTGCCGCAGCGCCGCACGGAAATCGGTCCACACGTCGTTCGGCACATCACGCGCCATATTGACCGTGCAGCGCGCCATGGCGGCTCGAGCCGCACCGAAGGTCACGACCGGCAGACAGCACAGCAGAAACAGCACATTCAGCTTGACGAGCTGCCAGAACTCCCGCGCAAGGGTCTCTCCGACCCATGCAGCGCCGGTTTTTTCCGGTGCATCCTTGGCAACGCCCGGACCTTCCTTCAAATAGGATGGACGAAACACAGATTTTCCTCCTGTCAGAACGCGATCGCGCGTTCGGTCTGCTTATCGAACAAATGGATGCGGCTCATATCCACAGCCGCGGTAATGGTGTCGCCCGCATGAATCGGCTCACCGGACGGCGTACGCACGGTAACGGACGTACCGTCACAGGTGCAGTGCGCGTAAATTTCCGCGCCCATCAGCTCGGTCGCCCATGGTCAGAGCTTCGGTCTGATCGTGGGTCACGTACAGGGTGGTGACGCCCAGCTGGCGCTGCAGAGCGGCGATCTGGGTACGGGTCTGCACGCGGAGCTTGGCATCGAGGTTGGACAGCGGCTCATCCATGAGGAAGACCTTCGGCTCACGGACGATTGCACGGCCCATGGCCACGCGCTGACGCTGACCACCAGACAGAGCCTTCGGCTTACGATCGAGGTACTCGGTCAGGTCGAGGATCTCAGCGGCCTTCTCGACGCGCTTGCGGATCTCTTCCTTCGGGGTGCCGGCGATCTTCAGGGCGAAGCCCATGTTGTCGGCGACGGTCATGTGCGGATACAGAGCGTAGTTCTGGAACACCATTGCGATGTCGCGGTGCCGTCATCGGGATGACGAGCGACAGGCTGAGCAGCATGTACAGCAGCTTATCGCACGGAAAGCGGAACCGCGCAAACGCGTAGCCTGCCATAGCGAAGACGAGCACATTGAGTACAGTCGCGCAGCAGGTGACGATCACGCTGTTGCCGAAGAACTTGAAGATCGGCGCCATATCCAGTGCGGATTTATAGCCGTCAAACCCGAAGTGCGTCGGCAGCGAAATGCCGTTCGACAGGATCTCCGCATTCGTCTTGAACGAGGACAGGATGACCCAGATGATCGGGAACAGCGCAACGACCACGCACAGCGCCATAAACAGATATTTGAGCACAAAGCACAGGCGTTCTCTGCCGGTCATTGCACCGAAGCTGGTTTTCATTTGTCGAACGCCTCCTTAGTAGTCTTCTTCGTTGACGCGCATCGCCTTGTTGATGAGCGTCATGCAAACGACACCCGCGATGACGATGCAAACGCCGATCGCATTCGAGTAGCCGTAGTTGTTTTCGTTCTTGTACACGCTGTACAGCATGAGCGGCAGGTTCATGGTAGTCGAGCCGGGGCCGCCCTTGGTGGTGATGTCGATCAGGTCGAACATCTGCAGCATATAGGTTGCCGCCATGACCATGGTCGTGCCGATGATCTTGCGCAGCAGCGGCAGCACAACGAACATATCGGTCTGGAACGAGGTCGCACCGTCACACGGGCCGCTTCGAGCACCGAATCGTCAATGGTCAGCGCCTCGGCGAGCACGAGCGTCGTGGTGTAGCCCGCAAACAGCAGCCACGTCATGGTGACGGACGGGAACGCCGTTGTGGTATCCATCAGCCAGTTATGCGTCAGGCTTTCCAGGCCAACAGCCTTGAGGATGGAATTGACCACGCCGTACTGCGGGTTGAAAATATTGAGGAAGATCATGCCCATTGCGGCGTTGGAGATGATATTCGGAATCATGTATGCCGTACGGACAAATTTCCAGCCGCGCGGCTTTTTGTACAGCACAAGCGCCAGGATAACGCCGATGGAGACATGAATAATACAGTGGATCAGAATCCAGACGACCGTGTGGCCGCACGCCTGCCGGAAGGTCGCATCGCTGAACAGCTGTGTATAGTTCTGCAGACCGATGAATGTCATCGAGTCGCCCGTCAGCCGGTAATCAAACAGCGAGGAAACAAACACGATCACCAGCGGAACAGCATAGATCAGCAGGAACAATGCGACAGCCGGAAGCAGGAACACCGGCAGCCAGCCCTTTTTACGTTTCATAAAGCGGTTTCCTTTCTTGTTGAGGAGAAAAACAGGGACCCGTTTTTTGACGGGTCCCTGCGTTAAACAGTTTACTGGTTCTTCGCTGCAGCGTCCGTCAGCGTCTGGCAGAAGCCCTTTGCGTCCAGCTCACCCGAAGCGAGCAGCGGGAGCTGCTGGCTCATAACGTCGAGCAGGTTGGCGTACATCGTAGCCTGCAGAGTATCCGAGCGCTTTTTCGCCCTCAGTGGTTGCAAGGTTAAGGAACTCAGCAAGCAGCGGATACTTGTCCTTTGCGGTGTCGGTCAGCTCTACCGTGTTGGAGGCCGGAACCATGCCCTGCATCTCCATTGCGGTCTGCTGTGCCTCAGCCGAGGTAAAGAACTTGACCATCTCAATGGCAGCCTCTTCTACCTTCGGGTCGTCCTGCTTGGTAACGATGTAGCCCTGAATCGGTGCATCGTATACGAAGTTGCCGGGAACAGCGCTACGCCGACCTTATCAGCGAAGCCTTCCTCTGTCATGGAGGTGTCAGAGAAATCACCGATCATCCAGGGGCCGTTTGCCAGCATTGCGGTCTGGCCGGACAGGAAGTTGTTTGCAGCATTCTCATACTTGCCGCCGATTGCATCCTGCGTGGTGTAGTTCTGGTACATCTTCTGGATCTTCTCGGCTGCTGCGATCATTTCCGGCGTGTTGTAGTCGGTGGGATACTTGGTGTTCATGAACTCAAGGCCTGCGTCGGACTCGGTGCCGACCATAGCACCCATCCACAGCTGGGTTACCCACGCAGAATCTGCGGTATCCATGGACAGCAGGGGTGATGCCGGCTGCCTTCAGCTTGTCGCACTGCTGGAAGAACTCATCCCAAGTCTTGGCCGGCTCCTGTGATGCCTGCCTGTTTGAACAGATCCTTGTTGTAGAAGTAACCGATGACCTGGCCTTCCATCGAGGAAGCGTAAATCTTGCCGTCGCGGCTGTTGGTAGCCAGCGCGGTATCCGAATACAGTGCCTTCCAGTCTGCATCGGAATTTACCGCATCGGTCAGGTCAACTGCCAGGTCCTTGGCAACGACCATATCAAGCAGATTGTAGCCGCCGCCGTAAATAACCGGCGGGAGATCGCCCGTGCCAAGCTGTACCTTGATCTTGTCGATGTAGTTCTGATCGCCCGGAACGTCTTCCTTCTTGATCTCGTACTTGCCTGCGTACTTCTCATTGAATTCCTTGATCAGTTCATCGCATACCGGAGCGGACGTATTCGTGCCGCACTGGAACGTCGGATAGTTGATGGTGATCACACCGGAGCTGTCACCGCTCTGTGCAGAATCATCCTTCTTGCCGCCGCAGCCGGTCAGTGCACCGGTCAGCAGCGCGCCTGCCATCAGCAGGGAGAGGATACGCTTTGTTTTCATGTGGGGTTCCTCCTCTTTCTCTCTCCTTACGGCATTTGTCTCATTCAAATACCGCTCTGTGTTTTGTTGTATTTATTATACCCGAGGAACAGTCTGCCCTCAATGCAGTAAACCGGTCAAAACATATGACGATTTTGCTTTTCGTTCACACGCTCTGCACTTCTCTTTGAAAACATAGGATTATTTTGCGCCAAAACAGGATATTTTTTTCTAATGTCGCTTCTCCCCCCTCCGGATGGTACACAAAGCGGTCGAATTGTGGTATATTTAGGGTAACTCCGCAGCTCCATTGTATGGTGCTGCCCTTGTATAGTTCGCAGAATCTCCCGTGAGGTGTATTGTATGGCAAAACGCAAGATCTCTCTTATCGGGCTGGTCGTTGTGATGATATGTGTTCTGGTATTCGCACCTGTTGTCACCGCCGGCATCTATTTTATCCATACCGTATCCGGTCAGCTGCAGCATACCGCCAGTGAGACGGTTTCCATGTATCTGAACGAATTCACCGACCGCACCGACCGCATGATGGAGACCCTGCGGGATGGTGTGTACTACCTGACCTCGGACAGCGCCGCCCAGCAGATGATGAGCAGCAGCGAACCGCTCACCCAGATCCAGATTCTCCGGCTGGAGCAGAATTTCAGCCGCGCATTCTCGCTCGGCGATTCGCTCAACCCCGATGTGGTCAGCGCCATCTACCTGATCAAAAACGACCAATATGTACCGGTCTACGGCGGCAACTACTATTTGAATACCTCGTGGCGCGTCCGGCAGATGTACCAGACGCACGAGGACTGCAACTCCGCACGCACGCTGTACACGCACTACGCCATCATTGGATACGCATATATGATCGTCGATTTTGTTGACCTCAACATCATGCAGCCGCTTGGCAAAATCATCGTGGAGCTGAACATCGACAAGCTGCTCTCCACGCTGTCGCTGAACCAGCTTTACCCTTCCACTGTCGTCATTTTCAGCGGTGCTCAGGGCAAACGCATCGGCTCTCTGCAGACCGACCTGTTCCGCGAGAACGAGGATATGAACAAGTGGTATCATGCGTCCAGCTCACTCCGCAAAAGCCGTGAGCGCGTGGACATCTATATTCCAAACGCCGAAATCCTCGCCGGTGTGCGCCAGAGTACGCGTGTGTATTTTCTCGTCTGTGCTGCCATCCTGATCCTGGCCCTGCTTCTGGCCGCCACCTGTCTCATCCTGCTGCTGCGTCCTCTGCGGCAGATGCTGCACACCATCGGTAGTATCGGCAGCGGTGATTTTTCCGTGCGCATGGATGAAACGCCATACACCGAAACGACCGCTATCTCGCATGCCTTCAACGACATGGCCGACCGGCTGGACACCCTGTTTCAGGAGGTCTATCAGCGCGGTCATGCTGCTGCGCGACGCAGAGATTCATCAGCTGGAGAGCCAGATTCAGCCGCACTTCATCTTTAATATTCTCGAGCTGATCAATGTCCGCTGCATGGTAGCCGGTCAGCCGGCCATCTGCACCACGGTGCAGAATCTGGCGCAGCTGCTGCGGGCAAGCGTTGTCAACCATGGCAAGCAGATTATCACCCTGCAGGAGGAGCTGGATTCGGTAAAATACTATCTTGCCCTGCAAAAGGAACGCTTTGAGGAAAAGCTGCAGTATACCGTCGATGTGGAGGACGACAAGCTGCTCGGCTGCTACCTGCCTAAGCTGACCATTCAGCCGCTGATAGAAAACAGTATCGTACACGGACTCGAACCCAAGCGTCACGGCGGCTGGGTGCGCGTCAGCATCTGGGAGGAGGAGGACGCCGTGTACATCCGCGTGCACGATGACGGCGTAGGCTTTGACCCGTCCGCCATTCCCCCAGCCCGGCAGCGACGACAAGCACCACACACATGTTGCGCTGCACAATATTGAGCGCCGTTTTCAGCTGCTGTACGGCGAGCCCTACGGCATGTCGATCAAATCCGAACCCGGACACGGCACGAGCATCGTGCTGACGCTCCCCATCATCACCGCACCGCCCGAAAAGGAGAAAGACCTATGCTGAAAGTTATGATCGTTGACAATGAATCCGCCATCCGCAAGGGTCTGGTACACTGCATCCACTGGGGCGACCTCGGCTGTGAGATTGCCGCACAGGCCGACGACGGCATGATGGCGCTCGAGCAGATTCCGGTCATTCAGCCGAATATCGTTATCAGCGATATCCGCATGCCCGGTATGGACGGTCTTGAGCTTGCCGAGATCATCGCCCGCGACTATCCCGGCATCAAAGTCATCATTTTGACCGGCTATCCGGATTTTGCCTACGCGCAGCGTGCCATCCAGTATCATGTGGTGGATTTTGTACTCAAGCCGATGACGGTAGAAAACCCTGACCAATGCCATCGAAAAGCCAAGGCCGCCATAGCGGAAGACCGCAGCAGTCAGGATCTGCAGGAGAAGCTCTCCACGACCTCGGCGCGCAACATAGAGCTGCAGAAGAGCATGCTGCTGCATGACCCTCATCCACCGTGTTGCATGCTCGCAGCTGTATGTGCTCAACCGCCTGGCTCAGCTGAAAATGGACCTGCGCAGCTATTTTGTACTCTGCTGCATATTACCTCGCTGTCCGAGGAAGCGCTGACCGAGGAAGAATACAACGAGTATCTCAACCAGTCGCAGGAGATTCTGTCCGACTGTCTATCCTCCTACCAGCATTACTACATTGCCCGCGGCACGCAGGACTGCTTTGTGGTCATCTGTGCCGCCGGGGAAGCGCCCATTACCGCATTATGTAGGGAAGCGGTGAATATTGTCGGCAGTCTGGCACATTTTCTGCTGTTTATCGGTATTTCCAACTGCAATGACAATCCCATCTGTCTTGCCGACGCCGCCGATGAAGCCGCACAGGCGGTGCGCTTCACCGTCTTCACGCCCGACCATCCGGTGACGCACTTCGCTGAGCTCAGCTCGTTCCCGCAGCAGCTGACCGACGAAATCTTTGAAATGCTCTCTGCCCTTAAATCTGCGATGGAGCTGCGTAATCCCGCCGACACAGAGCAGTTGCTCGACTGCATTTTCGCCTATGCGGACAGTAACAAGCTGCCGCCGGATACCGTGCGCAATATCTGCGTATATATTCACCAGTTCGGCATGGAGCTGCAGTTTCCCGGAATGGCCGGACATTCGCTCGAGGGCGGCAGCATTTCCTCGCTCAAGCGCATTATGGAGACCAACTCCATCGCCGAGATGGAATCCTGCACCCGCACTCGTGCAGCAAACGCAGGACATGGCGCAGAGCAGCGCCGCCAGCGCAGACCATATCGTTTCCTCGGTACAGGCCTATATCAGCGCACTACGGTGAGCAGCTTTCGCTCGACCAGCTTGCCCAGCAGTTCTATCTCAGCTCAAAGCTACCTCTCGCGCCTGTTTAAGCGCGAGACCGGCACAACGCTGACAACTTATCTGCAGAATGCGCATCGAAGCCGCAAAAATCTGCTGCGCACTACGGCGCTCAAAAGCTATGAAGTTGCCGAGCGGGTCGGCATTAACGATCCCGTGTATTTCTCACGCATATTTAAGAAGATCACCGGTCTCAAGCCGAAGGATTACCGTCACAGCGTGCAGAACGAATCATCCGTATAAACGGAAAGAAGCGAAAACCGCCCGGCACGCATCCCATCAAAACCTTTTCCGCAATTTCAAAATGATCTGCGTACCAGCAAATCGGTTGCATTTTCCGCACTTTTACTGTATAATATATAATCAAATATATTTAATTATCAGTAAAATTCATGGCAATACCGCATGATCGAACAAGCGTGATCTGCGAGCAAATTCCACAGCCGGATCCGTCGCGGTACTGCCTATATAAAGGTAATCAGGAAGATGAATACAACTTGGGAAACACACAAATTTGAGCACTACATATTCAGCCTTTTGCTGGCAGTGGAAGTCATTATGTCCTTTTACATTTTTAGGATATGTGCACATTCCTCCGATTTCCATTACCACGGCGTATATCCCTATCATCATTACCGCCTGCCTGTTTGGCCCGGCCGAGGCTTCCCTCGCGGGACTGCTGTTCGGTCTTGGCAGTCTGTATAAGGCTTCCGCGACCTATGTCATGCCTGCAGATGCGGTCTTTCTCCGTTTCGGAGTGATTTTCCCATTGGAAGCATACTGCTGAGTGTCGGCACGCGTGTGCTGTTCGGTTTTCTGCTCGGCTGTCTGTTTCAGCTGGCACGCAAAAGCAAACGAAAGAATCTGTGCAAGCTGCTCATCACAATCGTGGCACCTAAGCTGCACGCGCTTTTGGTTTATACTGCGATGGGGTTGTTCTTCCCCTCTCTCGGTTTCAATTTTTCATCAATCTTTATGCTTGAAAAAAGCGACCTCATCATCCTGCTGTTCTGTGTTGCGGTCGTTCTGGCGATTGACAAGCTGTATCACAGTTCCTTTATCCAGACCTATAAAAAAGCGGTCAATGAATACGAAAACACCCCGTACTGGTCTCCGAAGATTGGTTTCGTGCTGGGGGCCGTAAAGTACGTTTATCTTCTGTATGGCGGTCCTCTCGACCGTCTACTTCTCCAGCCGTATGTACTACATGCTCGGGCAGCACGGCATAGATGTCACACAGGACATCCATCGGGATATTCTCCACCTGCAGGTGCAGTTTTTGACTGCTATGCTGGCGCTCAACTTCATTCTGCTCATCCTCATCCTGATGGTCTATCGCTACATGAAATTTCGTGAGTACACCGGCGAGTTGGACTTCCTGACCGGCATTATGGGCCGCAAGCTGTTCCTGCACACCTGTCTCCGCAGCCAGAAGTCCCACGCCGGATCAGCCGGCTGGTTTCTGGTCTGTGATCTGGATTATTTCAAGCACATCAACGACAAATACGGCCATTCTGTCGGTGATGAGGTCCTCAAGCAGTTCGCCGAGCATCTGCAGAACACCTTTCGTTTCTGCGGCTCTGTCGGCCGTATCGGCGGTGACGAGTTTGCCGTAATGCTCGATATAAATCTGTCGCCGGACCAGCTAGAGCATCTGCTGACGCAGTTCCTGCGCGATATTTCCGGTATTCTCGAGCAGGTCACGGTCAGCTGCAGCATCGGCGCGTACCGCTTTGTTTTTCCGCAGGAGATCAAGCACCTGCTTACCGAAACCGACCACGTGCTCTATCAGGCCAAGGAGAACGGCCGAGCGTGCTTCGTGATAGAGGATTCGACTGAAAAGTAAATTACAAAAGCCCGCACAGCGTAAAAAGCAGCTGTGCGGGTTTTTGTGTCTGTTCGATGAAAATACATGTAAATTCATGCAGCTGCACTCGTTCTGTCAAAAAACGTGCTGCAATGGGTCAAATAGAAAACGACAGCATTTGTCGTTGTGGGATGCTTCGCACGAGCAGATTGTCCGCATGGACGGCCCTGATCAAAAACCTGGTCGAGCCGGCACGCAGTGAGGAAGATCTGCCCGTGTCTGCCGTGACCGAGGTGCCGCTGAGTGAAATCATACAGACCTGCGTACAAACCCTTATCCCGCTTGCAGAATCGAAAAAAAAAGTATGAAAACCGAGGTACATGCCCTCGGTTTTTTTTCATACCGCGCGGCAGCGTCAGCCTTAAAAATGGTCTTTCTCGACAAGCTGAGACGCACATCGCAAGATGTGCGTCTCAGTCTGTCAAAATATCATATTCCTGCAATTTAAATAATTCGCGCGCCAGTGCGCGTTAAAAGGTTCACGGTCTGTTAAGACAACACCGCATAATGAGAACCACAGCTTCTTACGCAGACTCCGGTCGCGCTGCTGCGGCGCTTTGCTGAAATTCTGCGCCCTGACTTTGCTGTACTTTCACAGTAATACTCAAGTATTACTGCAGAACCCAGCCTCGTCAGCACACAAAACCTGCTCGCAAATCGCCTTTTGTCTCATTATGCGGTGTTGCCTGAAAGGATGAAATGCAATAGATTTGTTCTGTTTTACAGTTCCTCGACCGACACGATGCCTTTACGCTTGCCGACCAGTGTCATCAAACGGTTTACCGTACAGCTGCGCGGCAGGCGCAGTGTGAAGATGGCGCAGGCATTGTGCTCCTCGTTTTCCGCCGCACGGGTGATCTGGATATTCAACACCTTGACATTGCAGCTGCGGTAGAGTTGGAGCACATCGTCCAGACACGTTTTATCCTCGTATTCCATATACACATTGATCTCGGGAACGTGCTCCAGCACACGGTACTCCAGCCGCGAGAACACCTGCTCTGCCAGCATGATAAAGCCGGTGGCCAGAATGCCGCCCTCATAAAAGCCGCCGCCGAACGCCAGACCGATGATGGCCGAGGTCCACAATCCGGCCGCCGTTGTCAATCCCTTCACATTCTGCCGCTTGGTAACGATGATCGTACCGGGCGCCGATGAAGCCGATGCCGGCAACAACCTGCGCGCCCAGACGCGCCATATCAGTAAAATAATGCATATTCAGATACAGATACTGACTGGTCAGCGTGGTGATCGCTGCACCAATGCAGATGAGGATATGGGTGCGGAAGCCTGCCGGACGACGCTTGTACGAGCGCTCGATGCCGATGATGCCGCCGCAGATAAATGCACATGCGAGACGCACAAACACAGAGAGTGTGGTAACGCTGCGCAGGCCGTCAAAAACAGATAACATATTGTCTTCCTCCCGTTACAGCTCTTCGATCGCGCACAGGCAATCCAGCCCGGCCAGTTCGGACAGCAGCTGCGTATGCGGTATTTTTCTCATTCAGACGGATCGAAAAGATCGAGCTTGGATGCAGCTGTTCACCGCTCCGGTTGCGCTCGATGTCGATGTCATAGATCTGCACATTCTGCGCCTTCAGCTGATTGATGATCGTGCTGATATCATCCATCGAGTTAAACTCCAGATACAGATTGATGTCGCGCGCGTTTTCCTGAATGTATGCATCCACGATTGGGAACAGGCGGATGCTCAGAAAGATCATAGCAAACGCGATCAGTACGCATTCGTAAAATCCCGCGCCGACCGCAAGGCCGGTGCACGCTGAAGCCCACAATCCGGCGGCGGTAGTCAGTCCCTTGACCTGCTGACGACCGGTGACCAGAATCGTGCCTGCGCCGAGAAAGCCGATGCCGTTGATGACCTGTGCGCCGAAGCGAAACGTCGGTTTTCATACCGAGCTCGGCTGCAAGCGTCGACCACGGGCCGGTTATCAGCGTATACCATACAGACTGAGCAGCACGGTCGTGCCGCGCCCAGACACACCAGCATATAAGTGCGGAACCCCGCCGGACGGCGTTTTCGTTCCCGCTCCAGACCGATGCAGCCGCCGAGCAGCATCGCAAGGGCGAGCCGCAGCACGACCGATGCAAAATGAAATTCACGAAGATAGGCAATCGTTTCTGTCATGTTCTGCTCCTCCTCATTTCCTGCGGAAACCGCGTACGCACACGTTTGCGCTGATGGTCATTTTACACACCGTACTCCTTGGTATATATACAGTATAACACCGTATCAGGTCAAGTTTCATCCCTCACATTGTAAGAAGTATTTTGTTTATTTTTGTGTAATTTGTACATTCGCAAACGTTTGTGTATTTAATTATCTTCATATTATTATATATTAAGTTCTAAATATCTGCATTTATGAAAATTTTATTTCGATGCGGCCTCTCCGAACTGTTTTTCCCTTCCGCAGAGCGCAAATCCCCCATTCTGCACAGATTGTGCAGGACGGGGATATTCGTTCCGTATCGCACGAACTGCGCCTGCACGCAGCACAAGGCACTTCCGCCTTACATGGTTCCTTCCTCCTCCATTGCGCTGAGCAGCGGCGTTACCATCTGCTTTTTGCGGCTGACAACACCCGGCAGCACGACCGAATGCTCCCCGCATTCCTTGCGGAATGCGGTATGCACCAGATCCTTTGCGCCCCGCCGACGTAGAGCAGCTCTGTCTTTTCCTCGATAATGTTGGTCAGCATGGCGAACAGCATGGACAGTCCGCTCGTCTTGAGATAGTCCTCCATATAGTCCAGCATTTTATCCCGTATGCCGTTCAGCTCATTCTCGCTGACACTCGTCACCTGCGAAATCGCAATCTTCTGATTCTGCGCCTGGAAATACTTGAAATCCATGTGGAGCAGCTCATCCATCGAACGGTCGCGCAGGCACGAGCTGGAGCGGAACATCTCCGTTGCATACTCTTTTGATGTCCAGACCTGCGATCTGCGCCAGCTCCTCTGCGGCAGCCGCGGTCGAGCGGCGTACAGGTCGGAGAACGGAACATCAGTGTATCCGACAGAATCGCAGAGCACAGCAGACCCGCGATTTTCGGTTCGATCTCCACGTTGTGCTCATGGTACATTCCTGTGATGATGGTCGCGGTACAGCCGAGCGGCTGATTGCGGAAATAGATCGGCCCGCTCGTTTCAACCGAATCAATGCGGTGATGGTCGATGATTTCAATGATATTAGTCGAACGAATGCCGTCTGCCGCCTGATCCCGCTCGTTATGATCGACCAGAATGACCGACGGACGCTCCAGATCCAGCAGATTGCGCTGAGAAAACATTCCGATATACCGTCCCTGTTCATCCATCAGCGGGTAATAGCGGATACGCTTTTTGGAAACCGTGCGCTTTACATCCTCTACCACGTCATCGGGTTCAAAGGTGATCAGTCCCCTGCGGCGCATGACATGCCGCACCGGCACAGCCTGACTGACCACCTTGGCGCAGCTGTATGTCGTCAGCGGCGTTGCGATGATGGAAACCTGATTTTCGACGCCAGCTTGCGGATGGTACGCGAGACCTTTCGCGCCGAGCCCGATAATAATGCAGCCCGCATTCATCTCAATGGCGCACAGCTGGCTTTCATAGCGGTTGCCGAGAATAACCATATCTTGCGGCCCGATATAGTCCTCGAGCACGTCCGGATTAGCCGCCGCAACGACCACGCTGCCCTGCTCAAACCGCTTTTCGATATCACCGACAATCAGCGTACCATCCAATACATCCACCAGATTGCGATAGCTTGTGCCGGCCTCCGCCAATGCGTTCGCATCCTTGTCCTCCATATAGAAGCGCGCGATATCACTCAGCGTCAGCAGTCCCTTGAGATGACGGTCCTCATCGACAACAGCCAGCGTCTGAATATCATTTTCGTTCATGTAATTCCATGCGCGGTGCAGCGACATCTCCTCATCAATACCGGGAATCCTGCGATACTGCACATCGCTCAGACACGGCTCAAACGACTTGATATACCGCGGTGCTTTTACACCGAAGCGCTCAAGGACAAATTTGGTCTCTGTATTGACATGGCCTGCCCGGCAGGGGATATATGGTTCTCCGGTCAGCCTGTGCTTAAGCTCTGCATAACAGATCGCAGAGCAGATCGAATCTGTATCCGGATTACGGTGTCCGATAACAAAAACCGGGTTCATACTGTACCGACTCCTTTGTCTGAGAAATGACCGCGGGAACTGCTGTGGTTTTCCGACGGTGTATGATTGCGGGTAAAAGGAAAACAGCAGCACCGACCATGCCACTGATTCGGGTGCTGCTGTTCCCTCGGGAAGAAATAGGACAATACCGCATAATTAGGTATCGTTTAGATATGGTCAATATGATTTTCCATGCGGATCATGCCGGAAACACCTGCCAGCTCCTGACAGAATGCATTCTGCGCGGACTCATATCCGTGCGGCGGAAAGCTTGCACGGAAGCTGATGATGTAGGTGTTATGCGGAGTTCTGCCGAAGGACAGATTAAGCAGCTTTGCGAAATGCCGTTCTGCCAGATGCGACAGCTCCACCATGATGTCGCCCATGTGGTCACATTCGATCTGCAGATCCAGCTCCGGGCGCCTTCTGGTGCGGATTTTCTCCTGAATCCCGTCAAACGCCACCAGCGTTACAAAGGCAATCACCGTACCGACCGCCGTGAGCACATAGTATCCCATGCCGACCGACAGACCGAGACAGGCAACGACCCAGACACTGGCCGCCGTTGTCAGTCCGCGAACGGTAAATCCCTCACGCAGGATTGCACCGGCACCCAGAAAACCGATGCCGTTGATGACCTGTGCGCCCAGTCGCGCCGGGTCAGAGGGCGTTGTGCCGAATACCGCGATTGTCTGCTCATACATGATGCAGCTTGTCACCATGACCACGCACGAGCCGAGTGCTACCAGAATATGTGTGCGGATTCCCGCCGGATGCGAGGTTCGTGCGCGCTGCGCGCCGACGGCAAACCCGACGATCACTGCACCCAGCAGCCGCAGCACGATATCCACCACTGTAATTTTCCCCATTTTCGTTTCCTCCTGTCTAAAATATTTGACCGCACCCTGCAATGGCAGGGTACGGTCAGAAAAAAGAGAGAGATTGTTACGGTTACGTTCTTTTTTCTTATTGCATCGTCAAGCGCTCTGCTCGATTTCGCTCCTCCAGATAATCTACCAGCTCCGGCAATTCCCGAATAATATGATCCGGCTGGTAAGCAGCATCTACACCGGCATCCTTCTGTGCCGACAGGAACGACTGGATCTGGATTGCGGCACCGAAATGCATTCGCTTTGCACCGATGATATCACGCGAGATCGTATCGCCCACATAGGCACATTCCTCCGGCTTCGCCTGCATCTGGCGCAGCGAGATCTGGAAAATAGACGGATGCGGTTTTCGGTATCCGGTCACGCTGGACAAGGTAACATCTTCAAAATAATCGCGGATTCCGTACTGCTCCTAGCACATCGAACACCGAATAAAGCGATGCCGTATTGGAGATGACGCCCAGATGATACCCGCGTTTTTTCAGCTCCTCCAGTGTTTCCTTGACCTTCGGACGAAGCTCGCGGTGATAATAGGTCACTTCCCACATGCCGGCCAGCCGTTCCGCTACCTCCTGCAGCCTTTCACGGTTCAGATTGAAGTCCGCCATATAATACTCCGGCCAGATTTCCTCCGGTTTTTCTCAAGTTCGTTGGATTCGCTCCATTGTTTGTAGGTACGGATACCGCTGTTCAGCTTGTTCCAGAAGGTAATGTCATTGCAGCCTGTACCCAGATCATGTTCATCAAGGAACGTCCGCAGCTCTCCGGTAACCGTGCGGATCGTCTGATCATTATACCAGATATCCTCGAGCGTTCCTCCCATATCAAATAAAAATAGTCTTAATCACGTTTACTCCTCCTTCTGCGGCAGTGCAAGGGAGGCACGAACCACATTGTGATCGCTCAACTCCGGCTGTGCATACCGGGCCAGCGTACTGTCCGGCGCAGCAAAGCCGCAGTCTGCCGTCAGTGTAGAAATCACACTGCTGCAGTGCACGGTAAAGCCGCGCGGCAGCAGCCAATCCAGCTTCATATGCAGGCAGCCGCCTTCCGGCAGCGGTTTGCGCCGTGTGCAGTCCGCACCGCCCGAAGCCTCCCGCCATGCATAGCCTGCTGCAGTGCAGTCCTGCAGAAGCGGTTCATACCGGTCGATCATTTCGATCGCCGCAGCCAGCTCCTCCGGCTCGTCACACAGATGACGAATCACCGCCTTGTCGCGTCCGTCAAAGGTATTGGTGTTGAGATCGCCGCCCAGCACAACGGGAATCCCCGGAAATACACGCTCGACCTCCTGCAGCACAGCCTTCATCTGCTGCAGGCGTCCCGCGCCGCTCGTCCGGTTTTCCAGATGGATGGATACCGCGCCGACCTCCTGCCCCTGCACATCCAGCTTTGCGAAAAACCGCATTGCGGCCGCCGATGCGCTTCTGTCGGTCGTAATACCAGTTATACTGCTCCGGCAGGCGGAGCACCTCTGCCCACAGGATCGGCCAGCGCGAAAAGATCGCATTGCCGTGAAACCCGTGTGCAGCGTCCTTCAGCTCGACAAACTCCAGCCCGAACACATACTGCATTCCCAGCGCACGGGCGATCTCTGCGGCAGTATCCCGCTCGCCCGACCGGGCACAGCCGCTATCCAGCTCATTGGCCAGGATCAGGTCATACGGCTGCAGTGCCGGGCATTCCCGGAGAAAATCTACTGTTTCGGCAAGGCATATGCCCCGCTCCATGTTGAATACCAGCGGATTCAGTTCTTTCTTCTGCGGCGCCGCACCCGCAAACCGGGTCACGATCTCCGCCTCAAAAAACTGAGGAATATCCCGCATCACCGCATCCTGCGATTCCTGCCCAACCGTGCCGCAGATTGCAGCACGCACTCTTTTGTCAGTTTTTCCATACTGCTCCTCTTTACAGGCGGCGCGGCATCGGGTTTTGCACAGCTTGAAATATACCGTCCACGATACTGCGTTGCCGACAAGGATTGGCATCAGGGTATACAGGAAGGTCACATACAGCATCATATTCCGGGCAGCAGGCTCCAGCTGGAACGCTGCGACCACGCACATGATCGTGATAACCGGCAGGCTCGCAAAGCTGTAAGGCACGATTCGCTTATCCGGCAGCAGAAACAGGATGCAGCAGACCGCAGTGCCCACCACAGCGATCAGACCGCAGTGGATCCAGTTCTCTGCCATGCCTCCGCCGAGAGGCAGATGGTCATGCAGTACGCCGGTCAGCAGTGCATACATACCGCCGAATACCAGGCAGAACAGCAGGTCCACGAAAAAGCAGGTAACTGCCATCGGACTCTTGCGCTTGCCTTCCTTGGTTACGAATAAAGCCATTCTGTATGCTCCTTCCGCTTTTTACTATCCGCGGCAGGCTTTTCAGCCTGCCGCGTCCGTATCGTTTTCTCTTTTGATTACATCTTAGCCAAGCAGCGTCCAGAAATCACGAACCGGGTTGATGTTCTCATAGATATCGGTAACGTTGAAATCAGAAACGTGCAGCTCGCTGTACGGGGGTGGAACCCTCAGCCGGTTCGATATCATCGCGTACCGGCCAGCCGCCCAGCGTATTGAAGTACTTGTAGCCGGATACATCGCCGTCTGCGCCGCCCATCATGAAGCGGATCAGCAGTTTGGCAGCATTCGGATGTTCGCACTCGCCGACAACGTACAGGGTGTTGATTGCAGGGATACCGGTGGTCGGCTCAAGGTTTACCGGAGCGAGGCACCAGTTGTTATCTTCGTTCTTACGCAGCTTGGAGGAAGCGCAGAAGCCGATCGGCGGGTTGGTCTGACCCTTGGTACCTACAGCTTCCGCGATCTCGTCAGAAGCGGAGGTGAAGATCGGCTCATTCTCACGCAGGCGCTTCAGGAACTCGTAGCCGGCGTTCTCGCAGCCGTCGGACAGCGTCAGCTCTTTACCGTACAGCTCCTTGTAGGAAGCAGCCAGCTCATCCGGAACATCGCCTACGCAGAAACCGGTGATCCAGGAGCCCCATGCGAGGTTGTCCAGCGGGTTCTGCATCATAACGCGGCCCTTCCACTCCGGCTCGGTCAGCTGCCAGATATTCGTCACCGGAGAACCGTCCGGATAGGCTTCACTGTTGTAGAACAGCTGCGTCAGCTCGACATACATCGGGGTCTGCGTCTTGGTGTACTTTTCATCAATGTGCGACAGGATATCTGCCGGCTTGTAGTTATAGAACTTGCGCGCCAGAATATACTCGTTATACAGCGTACCGTCCTGATCCTTGATATGCACCACATCGGCAACGTGCTGACCGGCATCATACTCACGGGTGACCTTTTCCAGCAGCTCGTTGGTGGAAATATCGAACGGCTCTACTTCAATGCCGGGATACTTCTCCATGAAGGCATTGGCGACCTTGGTGATACGGGAGGAAATCGAATAGATGGTTACCTTGCCCTCTTCCTTCGCCTTCTCGTACAGTTCCTCATCGGTCTCATCCGTGTTGAAGATACCGGAGGACTCTTCCCACTCGCTCAGCTGGAGCGTGCCCGCTGCCGCTGCCTCATTCGGATCCTGCGCAGCATCGCTGCCCGGGTCCTTCGTCGCTCCGCCTCCGCCGCACGCGGTCAGCGAGAACATCATTGTTGCTGCCAGAATACCTGCTAAAGTGCGCTTGTGCTGTAACATTTGTTTTTCCTCCTTCAGTTTCCTCTCTTCTTTTCTTGTGAATGTGTGAATTGCTGGTATGGTGCTTATTCAACCGAATACTTGATGAGGTTTTCGGTTTTCTTATCAAATGCGTTGATCTTGGTGGTGTCGATCGACAGATAGACCACCTGATCCGGGTTGTAATGCGTAATGCCGAGTGCCTTGATGACCATGCTCACGCCGCCGACCTTGACGGTGACCAGAGTCTCGGAGCCGGCAGGCATCGAGGTGTAGATATGCGCTTCGATGTCGGACGGGGACTGACGCGAGGTGTTGATGGCAATCTGCTCCGGACGAATGCCGAGCACTGCATCGAACGATGCTTCCTGCGGCATATTCTCGTCCTTGAGATGATCGGCCGGGAATGTCATCCGGCCCAGCACGCTGTTTACTGTCAGACCGGAAGCGGAAACCTCTGCCTTGCCGTCAACAAAGTTGATGCGCGGGTTGCCGATAAAGTCTGCCACATACAGATTGGCGGGGTTGTTGTACAGCTCCAGCGGATGTGCCACCTGAATGATGACGCCTTCGCGGAAAATCGCGATCTTGGTGGACATGGTCAGCGCCTCCACCTGGTCGTGGGTGACGTAGATGATCGTGCTGCCGGTGTCGGTGTGCAGGCGCTTCAGCTCGGACCGCATATCCACGCGGAGCTTGGCGTCCAGGTTGGACAGGGGCTCGTCCATCAGCAGCAGATGCGGCTCGGAAGCGATCGCGCGGGCGATTGCAACACGCTGCTGCTGGCCGCCGGAGAGCTCGGACGGGTAACGGTCTACATACTGGCCGATCTGCATTCGTCCAAGGGCATCCTTGATGCGGCGATCTACCTCGTCCTTGGGCAGCTTCTGGATATTCAGACCGAACGCGATGTTCTCGCGCACCGTCATATGCGGCCACAATGCGTAGGACTGGAATACCAGGTTGAGGTCACGTTCGCTCGGAGGCGCGAAATGAGCCTCCGCAGCGTTGACGATTTCCTTGCCGTCCATGTGAATGGTGCCGTTCTGCGGCTTCTCCAAGCCGGATACTACACGCAGCGTGGTGGTTTTGCCGCAGCCGGAGGGGCCCAGCAGCGTCATGAAGTCGCCGTCCTCGATGGTCAGGTTCAGATCTTTCAGAACGTGGTTCTTGCCATAGAATTTATCAATATGCTTCAGTTCAATTTTGCTCATTTTCCAAACTCCTTTTTCCGGTTATACCATGCGGATCAACCGCCCATGCTCTTCGCCAGATCTGCGTCGCCAAAGATATTCGCCAGTGCGTATACCAGGAATACGATGGAGAACATGACGATTGCCACGCAGTCAGATGCCTGCGGCGAGTTGCCGTTCTGGTACCGGAACGCCAGGTACGGCAGCGTGGAGGTGGTGGGGGTCATGATCAGGATGATCAGATCCAGCTCCTTCATGATGGAAACGAAGATCAGCATGAAGCCGGAGATGAAGCCGCCTTTGGACAGCGGGAATACAATGCGGATAAAGCGCTTGAAGAAGCCTGCGCCTGCAATCTCTGCTGCTTCCTCCAGCTCGCCGCCGATCTGCAGCATATTGGAGGTGCCGGCGCGGGAAGCGAACGGCAGATGCTTGACGACCGAGGTAATGGTCAGCAGGGCGAACGTGCCGTACAGGGACGGAACCAGCGTTACGCCGAACAGCTGCTGCGGAGCGGAGAACATCGACAGGAAGATACCGCCGAATGCGATGGACGGGATCAGGTACGGGATGAACACCAGCTGCTCAACAACCTTGCCGTGGAGCCTGCCGCGGCCCTTGGCGCAGATATAACCGATGATCTGACCGAAGATGGTGCCGAATACACCGTTTACAAACGTCAGCTTGAGGGAATTGATCAGCGAATTGATAAAGTTAGCATTCTTGAAGATACCCGGCTGACCTTCCATTACCGTTGCGATCGGATCGCCGATCCAGTAGTGCAGCGTCAGGTTGGACAGCGAGTAGTCGCCCTGCCGGAGCATAAAGGACTCGAGGATCAGCAGTGCGATCGGCATGATAATGCCGAAAACGAAGAACAGGAACAGCACGGCCGTGATCAGCAGCTTATGCTTGCCCAGACGGATCGGGGTGGATCGGCCGCCCTTGCCGCCGATGGTGGCGTAGGACTTGCGGGAGCCGATCAGCTTCTGGTTGACGAATACCGAGATCGAAGCGATGCAGATCATGATAAGTGCCATGGCAAACGCGGTCTGGGTATTCTGGGACTTGCTGTTCATGTACAGCTGGCTGGACAGGGTCACGAAATTGACCTTGGAGCCCAAGTAGTTGATAACGCCGAAGGTGCCGATCGCCTTGGAGAAGGTCAGGATAACGGCGGAAAGCATAGCCGGCAGTACCAGCGGGAAGGTGATCTTGCGGAGAATGGTCGCCTTGCCCGCGCCCTGGATCTCACCCATCTCCTCCAGCTCGGAGTTGATGGAGTTCAGTGCTGCGGAAACCAGCAGATACGCATATGCGTAATAATGAAGCGAAAGCACGATGATGATCGCGACCGGACCGTATGCCAGCCAGTCGGGGAACATTGATGCCAAGACTCATCAGGAAGCCTGGCGCACCGCCGATGCGTTCGGTCTTGAACATGGTCAGCCAAGCCTGCGACTTACACCAGCTCGGGATCATATAAGGAATGATAACTGCCAGCGAGAAGAACGGCTTGAAGGGAAGATCCGTGCGGACCATCAGCCATGCAAGAACCGATCCGATCAGGATAGCGAAGAACGATACGCAGACACCGATCAGCAGCGAATTGAGCAGCGGCTGGAGCAGCATCTGCTTGGTCAGTGCGCTGCCGAGCAGGCGCTGCCAGTAATACAGTGTGAACGATCCCGCTGTGCCGCCCGCCAGTCGTGCATCCTTCTGTGCCAGCGTAAACGAGGTCGAAATCATATCCAGCAGAGGAAAAACGATCAAGTAGGTCAGCAGCACGATCGCAATCAGCACGATCAGGTTATACGGGTTGGTGACAACCGCCTTGATCTGGTTCTTTAACCTTCTGGATTTGGAGTAGTTCTGATCTTTTGGTTTCATTTCAGGTTTGCCCCTCCTTCAAATTCCGATTGTATTGTTCCACCGCGGTCACCACTTCGGGCAGCGAGCCGATCTTGACATCCGGCTCATACCCCATGCCGCGGTACTTTTCGTCCTTTGTGATAAATGCGAGGGTTATCGATCTGAATCATCAGCGGCCATCCGGCGTTCCGCACGCCGCGCACATCGCGGAGATGGTATCTCCGACGTAAGCCGCCTGTTCTTTCCCGATTCTCATTTCGTTCAGCGCGATCTCGAAAATCTCCGGCCGCGGCTTGCGGATACCGCAGACGCTGCTCATCGTAATCGTTTCAAAATACTGCGCTATGCCGTGTTCCTCCAGAATGCGCGGTACGAAGGTCGTGCTCATAATGTTGGAGATTACACCCAGCCGATATCCGCGCTGCCTGAGAGCCTCCAGCGTTTCCTTCAGCCCCTCGCGTTTGACGATGTGCTTACGGTATCGGTCGAACATGTAGCAGAGCTCCTCGCCCAGTCCCGCAAGTTTTTCTGCCGGAATGTCAAAGTCCTTCAGGAAGAACCTCTGCCAGATCACATCCGGCGGCAGCTCGATCAGTTCCTGTTCGGTATAGGACTTGTATGCTTTGGCGCGTGCATTGATGTGCTCCAGAAGCTGCTCCGGCGTTTCTGCTGTGTATATATGATTCATATGAAGGAAGCACCACAGTCGGCGGATATAATCGCGGTCACTCTCCGGGGTAGCGTCCTGTGTATGTACGGTGCCTCCAATATCGAAAGAAAACTGCTTTTATCATAACAACTCCTCTCGCTTCTCTTTTTTCTCTACTCTTGTACTCTTGCATTTTCATTTGCATCGCGTTTTACGCAAACGTTTTCATTTCCTGATTCAACCGTACCACTATCTCCCGGCTATGTCAATAAAAATAACATTCTTCTATCAAAGTTTTATGATATTCACAATTTCAATCCAGGCGTTTTCGTTAATTATGTACAGTTGCTTTTCTCTCCGTATTCCCGTATACTGTAATCAGCGCAAACGTTTCCGTAGAAATGAGAAAGAAGGATTCGTATGAAATATGATCTTATGCTGATCGGACCCGCCACTCGAGACATCAATATCGACTATACCGGTCAGGAAGTCCGCGAAATCGGCGGCGCTGTATTCTTCTGTGCATACGCTGCTGCAGCCGCTTCCGCAAACCTTTTCGCTTCAGTCAAGATCCATCCGGACGATACCGATGTACTGGATGCATTTCATCTGGACAGCGACCATATCGCCGTGCTGCCCGCCCAATGCACCACCCTGATGCAGAACACCTACTTCACCGCCGACCGCGAACGCCGCAAGGCTGAATGCCTGGCACAGTCGGATGCAATCACTCCCGATCAGATCCCCGATGTGGACTGCGGCCTGTATCATCTGGCCGGTCTGCTGTACGGCGATTTTCCCAACGAGCTGATCCCCGCGCTTTCCAAAAAGGCAAGGTATCCGCAGATATTCAGGGATTTCTCCGACACAACGAAAACGGCCTGATGAACTTCCACGACTGGAAAGATAAGCTGACCTATCTCCCCTATTTCGATTTTCTCAAAACCGATGCGGCAGAAGCCGAGATCCTCACCGGTCTGACCGACCGCCGCGCCGCCGCCAAGCAGCTTTATGAATGGGGCGCCAAAGGAGATCCTGATCTCGCACAACAGCGAAATGCTGGTCTATGACGGCAAGGACTATTATACCTGCCCGGTCAAGGCACGCAATCTGTCCGGCCGCACCGGACGCGGCGATACCACCTTCGGCGCTTATCTTGCCAAACGCATGATGGGCGTTTCCATCCCGGATGCGCTGCTGTTCGCTACCGCAGCCGTTTCGCTCAAAATGGAAACCCCCGGTCCGCTGCAGGGTCCCGAACAGGCTGTCCTCGACTATATCAAGGAATTTTACGCCTGAGCCCATCCGGAACCGCTTCGGCACCTGAAACACATCTGATATTTTTTCGCGCCTTCTGCCGTTATCCTTGTCTTTCCCCGGCAAATACGGTATTATATTCTTATTAAATTTACTATGGGAAGGAAGCGGCATCTATGCGACAGCACATTACCATCAAAGATATCGCCCGCATTGCCGGTGTTTCGACTTCTACCGTCTCCCGCGCACTCAGCAATTCGCCTGAGCTAAGCGAGCAAACCCGCCAGCGGATCCTGAAATCTGCCAACGGGAGGGCTACCGTGTCAATGCACTCGCACGCAGTCTGATCTGCAACAAAACCAACGTCATCGGCCTGATCGTTCCCGAGGTGACCAATCCGTTCTATGCCGAACTCTCTCTCGGCATCGAAACGCACGCACGCAGCCTCGGCTACAACGTGATCCTGTGCAATGGGCAGAATGATGCCAAAGTGACCGAAGAGCTGTTCGGTTTCCTGATCAGTCATCAGGTGGACGGCATCATCCTTGCCAGCTCACAGCAGGATGCAGGAACCATGATCCAGAAATTCGCTCCCCGACTGCCTACCGTTCTGCTCGGAACGCCGGCACTCGTCAGCGGCGATGAGGTCAACTCGGTCTGCATTGATAATCTGGCAGGCGGCCGTCTGGCAGCAGAGCATCTGCTGGAGCTCGGCCACCGTGACATTGTCTATCTGGGCCACCGCCCCAACAGCCTGACGCACCAGCTTCGTCTGCGCGGCTTTACCGAAATACTGGAAAAAGCAGGTATCACCCCTCAGGTCATCGACAATCCGCATGGTTGCTCCTCGATCGACATCGGCTGTGCACTCAGCCGGAAGCTGTTCGCAAACGGCTGTTCCGCCACTGCGATCTTCGCCTCGACCGATTCCATGGCGCTCGGCGTATTGCAGGCAGCAGACGAATACGGCATCTCTGTCCCCGAGGATATTTCCCTGCTCGGCTTTGACAACATCATTTATTCCGCACTGCCAAAGATCGAGCTTTCCACCATCGATCAGCGCAAGCAGCTTCTTGCAGAAGCCACCGTTGATCTGCTCACGCGCATCATTGATTCGGATGAGCAGGACGAGTTCACGCACCGCATGATCCGTCCGACACTGGTTTCGCGCAGCTCATGCCGCGCACCAAAAAAAGTAAATCCACAGCACTGCGCACCGACCGCCTTTTCTCTTAGCCCTTTTATCACACACAATACACCAACAGGTCAACCGCAGCGCTGCTGATCGAGAATGCCGCAGAATTCTGCGGCATTCTCCTACACAAAAAGGAGGAGCTTATGTACCGCATCGAAACCCATCTGCACACCACCTATATCTCCCACTGCGGCTGGCTGGGCGCTCAGGCCATTATGAAATACTACTCCGCGTGCGGCTATGATGCCATCTGCGTTACCGACCACTACAACCGCGAGTGCTTCGACTACGCCGACATCGACCTGACCACGCCGGGCAGCAAGACGCAGGCGTTCCTGCTGGGCTACCACCGCCTCAAGCGCGAAGCGGAGAAGTACAATATCCGCGTGTACGCGGGCGCTGAGCTGCGCTTTGACGGCTCGGATAACGATTATCTGCTGTACGGCTTTCACGATGCCCTGCTGGCCGATCCGGATCGCGTCATGCGCGAGGGTCTGGCGGCCTTTGCCCCGCAATACCGCGCAGACGGCGCACTGCTCGTGCAGGCACACCCGTTCCGCAAAAAATGCACCCCCGCTCCGGCGGAATATCTGGACGGCATCGAGGTGCTCAACCTCAACCCCCGCCATGACAGCCATAACGATCTTGCGTTGGCTTATGCCAGGGGAGCATCATCTCATCATGACGGCCGGCTCGGACTGCCACCGTCCCGGCGATCAGGGTACGACCGGTATTCTGTCCGACACCCTTCCCGAAGACAGCTTCGGTCTTGCAGATCTGCTGCGTTCGGGCAACTATACCATCATCCATCCCGAATGCACCGAGGATTGAGATAAAACGATACCATGTAAAAGCTGCTGTTGCTCCAACGCAACAGCAGCTTTTTCTCATACACTGCGCCTTATTCTCAGTGTACCGCAAACGTTTTCCGGTTGTATTTTACCTTTTATTCTTCTTGTTTCGTGCAGTTTGCCTTTTCAATTGTTTATTCTGCATAAAAGTATTTTTATTTTATTGTATATTCCGTATACGTTTGCGCTTGTTTTGCACAAAATAATCTGGTAGAATATCATCAGTTAAAAAACAAGACTGAATTGAGGTAATTGCAATGCGTAAGAATTTTTCCAAGTTTCTGATGAACACCGCTATGTTTGAGCTGTCCTGCGATCCCTGCACCGCTAAGCTGTTCACTGCAAACCGCACCAACCGCAAGTAAGCTGCTCCTCAGAAAACGCAAACTCCGCAAGCGAAAACGCTTGCGGAGTTTTTTTCTGTTCCGGCAGCGGCAGCCGTCGGCTGCGCCCCGTTTATGGTTTATCTTTCAAAGGATCATGCTGCAATGCGCTGCATGATGGTCGCCATCTCCGCGCGGGTGATGGTAGACTTCGGCGCAAATACCTTGCCCGGCTTGCCCTGCACCAGACCGGTCTTTGCACAGTAGGCTACGCCTGCTGCTGCCCAGTCGGCAATCGTGCCGCCGTCGGTAAACTGCTTGACGATACTGCTGTCTGCCGCGGTATTCTCACCGCTCAGCTTGCGCTGACGGGTCAGAAGCGTTGCCGCCTCCTGACGGGTGACGCTGCGGTCCGGCGAGAACTTGCCGCCGCCGACACCCTCCATGATACCGGTCTTTTCCGCCCACGCAATAGCCGTGCGAGCCTGATGCGTTACCGGAACATCGCTGAAGCTGTCAGTCAGCTTGGTCTTGGGCTGGCCTGCCAGATTATACAGCGCCTGTGCGACCTGCGCACGGGTCAGCGCCTTGCTCGCGCCGAACGTATACGCCTTATCGCCGGAGAGCAGACCGTTCTTAGTGACGTAATCCGCCGCCTTGTAGTACCATGCGTTCGCCGGAACATCGGTATAATCGGTAACGGATTTGCCTTCGCGCAGGGTGTTACGGATCTCGTAGCTGTCCACTGCCTTGAAGCTGTTCCAGTTGTCCACATCCTGCTTCTGATAAGCGGTGCCCTTGATGGAATCCTCGTTGAACTCGATGATGGAGAATACCTGCTTATCCTCTTCATCGGTGTAGAAATCGGTGGAGTAGTCCGAACGAGCCGGAATGTACTCGTAGAACTTGTTGCCTACCGTACCGCCGGTCAGATAGGTCGTGCCGTCGCCGGTGTTGACCTTGATGTCGTTCTTTGCCGTCGAACGGATATAGATATGGTCGTGGCCGTTCAGGAACAGGTCGACGTTCATTGCATCCAGGGAGTATTCGGTATCGTTGATGTAGTAATCGCGTACATCCAGCGGATCATGGTTGGAGGTATACGGGCCTGCGTGCGTCATAACAACGCGCCACTTCTTGTCGGAAGCATCCAGCACGCTCTTGCACCACTGGAGCTCTTTCTTCATGATCTCGGCCTTCTGATCCGCCGGAGTGACTTCGCCGTTCAGGATAACGAAGATAGCATCGCCATATTCGAAGTAGCCCATCGTGCGGTCGAACTGCGGATAGCCGGTCTTTGCGCCCGACATATTGAAGCGCTGTGCGAACGATACGAAATTCCAGTCGCCCTTCATCTCGTGGTTGCCCGCAACGGTAACGGTCGGATACTTGGCATAGTAATCGCCCATAACTTCAAAGCATGCCTCCCATTCGGTGGACTTGTAGCCGTTCTGGGTGGTGTCGCCTGCGGAGATCATCAGATCCGGGTTCGGGCAGATCTTGAGTGCCTGGTCGATGGAGTCCTTGAAGCTCATGTAGTTTTCAACAGATTCAGACTGCGGGTCCGAGTAGAAGATCACCTTAAAGCTCTTATCCGCTGCGGACTTCGGGGCGGTGAAGGATTTTTCCTCGCTCATAAACGAACCGCCGTCGCCTACGCGGTAAACATACTCGGCAGACGGTGTCAGACCGGTAATCTCCACACGATGTGCCGCCTTTTCCTTATAGCCTGCGGTTACGGATTCTACATAAGAGGTGCCGGACTTGGTTTCCCACTTGAAGCACCCTTTACCTTGTACTGGATAACGGTCTTGGTGACAGCGGGGTCAGTCAGCCAGCTGAAGCGCAGGCCGCCCTGCTTGGTATCCGGCGTAATGGTAATCTGATCGGGTTCGCCCTTTACCTTGCCGTCATCAATATTCAGCACGATCGGCTCGGACTTGGTGTACGGCTTGGTTACGGTTTCCTTGTCGGTCTTGACCTCGATGTAGTAGAACATATCGCCGGTCTTGTCGGTCGGCAGAGAAGCGGTGTAGGTGCCATTCGATTCCTTCATGGCAACAGCGGTATCGACCTTGGAAGAATCATAGCCGTAGTACAGGGTCGCGTTCTGTACCTTGTCGCTGGTGACGATGCGGGCAGAGACCTCGGCCTTGCCGTTATGCGGTGCGGTGTTCAGCGCGCGGGAGATGATGCGCGTGCCGCTGACGGTGTAATCCACTGCCGGGAAGATAGCAGCATCATAGCCGCGCAGAACAGGCTGCTTGCCGGAGGAACTCCAGTCCCAGACCTTGCTCATATCCCAGCCGAGTGCTTCATAGGTGGCCTTGTCCTGCATTTTTGCAGTGGAAACGTCCTCCCACTTGATGGGCTGCTCGGTCGGCTCGTTGCCGGACAGCAGCGTGCCCTCCCATGCAATATTGCCGGTGATGTTGGTAGCTGCCTCATCATCGAGCTGGCCGACGATCTTGTCAACATCTGCAACGCCGTTGATAACGCTCTGTGCGGAAACGCTGTCCTTGAGCGTTTCACCGGCGTTGAACGAGCCTGCAATACCGCCCGCATGACCTACCGTGCCGCTCTTTGCGATGGTATCGACCGTACCGGCTGCAAAGCAGCGTGCCAGATAGCCGCCGCCGTCCTGAATGCCGGCAACGCCGCCCGCATCATACGGTGCGGAAACATCGGCGTTGACGTAGCAGTCCTCAACATGACCGACGATCGGGCCTTCGCCCTCCTTCAGCTTGCCGCAGATGCCGCCTGCGGTGTGCGAGTTGGACAGGTCAAGGCACTTAACCTCGCCGGTAACAACGCAGCCGGTAATGGTGCCGTAGTTGACACCTGCCAGCGCACCGACGTTCTGCTGACCGGTAACGTAGCAGTCGAGCAGCGCAACATCCTTGATATACGCCTGATCGTCCTGATTGCCGACATAGCCGAACAGACCGGCGTATTTCTTTTCATATTCCACGCGCAGTCCCTTGATGGCGTGGAACTGGCCGTCGAACGTGCCGATAAAGCCCTTATCTTTCTTGGATGCGATGGGCTTGAAACCCTTGATACCGGACATATCGATGTCGGCGGTCAAAACATAGTGTCCGTCGCGAGGTGCGCCGTCTTTCCAGCTGCCGGACAGGTAGAGCAGCTGGTCCGGGGTGGAGATTTCTGCAGCAGCCCGTCGCCTTGTTGTATACCGGCGGCTTTTTCCCTTGTCGCCGGCAGCAAAGGCTCCCGTCGGAAGCATCGTCAAAGCCATTGCAGCAGACAGCGCCAAACTAAGTATGCGTTTTTTCATGTATCTCGGACCCTCTTTCTTAAAATTCTTTTTTCTTTCTCGATTCTGCAGCGAAATCTCATTCCCCCCTCCCCGTGCAACAGATTCGTGTGGTTATGCATTCCGTTTTCTTTTTCGCAAACGTTTGCGTAACTTGTACTTATAATTCTATCCCTGTTCCGTCAGAAAAGCAATCTCACTTCTCACCAATCTTTTCAAGCAAAAATTATGCATTTCTTCCTCAGCGCCGTGTCCGCTGCTGCGCGCGAAAAGCTCCGCCGGAACCGATCAACCGTTCCGACGGGAGCTTTGCTGTAATTAAATTATCCCTGCCTGCGGGCAATGGCGCGCAGAGCCGCCGCCGTAATATCCTCTGCAGTGAGGTTATACTGCTGCATAAGGAAATCCTGCGGACCGACCTGACCGAAGCGGTTCTGGATGCCGATGCGCTCCACCGGAACCGGATTCTTTGCGCTCGTCAGGTTGGTAATGGCAGAGCCGAGGCCGGTGCCGACCTGATGGTTCTCCGCTGTGACGATGCAGCCGGTCTCTGCAGCCGCACGGAGCACCAGCTCCTCGTCAAGCGGCTTCCAGGTGTGCATGTCGATCACGCGAGCGGAAATACCCTTTGCTGCCAGCATTTCTTCGGCCTTGAGTGCCTCGTCTACCAGAATACCGGAGGCAATAATGGTCACGTCCTTGCCGTCACGCAGCGTAACGCCCTTGCCGATCTCAAAATCAGAGCCATCCGCGTAAACCGTGGTAAAGCCCTTGCGGATCAGGCGCATGTAGGACGGACTGCCGCAGGCGGCCAGCTTCCTGGTCAGTGCCTTGGTCTGTGCAAAGTCGCACGAGTCGATAACGACCGCGTTCGGAATGTTCATGTACAGCGCACAGTCCTCAAACGGCATGTGGGTTGCGCCGTTGAACGCTGCGCAGACACCCGGGTCGGAACCGATCACATGCACCGGCAGCTCAGAGTAGCCTGCTGCCAGAAATGCCTGATCGAACATACGGCGGGTAGCAAAGCAGCCGAACGAGTGCGCGAATACGGTCAGGCCGGTGGCGGCCATGCCGGAGGCAACGCCCATCGCGTTCTGCTCCGCGATGCCTGCGTTAAAGGTCTGGGCCGGGAACGCCTTCAGCAGCTTTCCGGTGTTGATGCAGCCCATCAGGTCGCAGTCAACGTGCATCAGCGGGATTTTCCGCCATCATTTCGAGCATGGCTTCTACATAGCCGTCGCGGTTGGCGCGGCTGTCCTTTCATGCTTGCCGATCAAAGTAAAACTCATTGTGTTCCCCTCCCTTACTTTTCGTTTTTCACTGCAGTCAGAGCGGCTTCGGATGCGGCGATCGCTTCATCCCACTGCTCCTTGGTCGGCTGAGAAGAATGTGCGCCGGACGGCTCGGCAAAGGTTGCGCCCTTGCCCTTTACGGTGTTCAAAATCAGGCAGGTCGGCTTGCCCTTGCACGCCTTCGCCTGCTCGAGCGCGTTATAGATCTGCTCAACATCGTTGCCGTCGGCTACGTCAATAACATTCCATCCGAATGCGTCAAACTTGGCGCCGATGCCTTTGCCGTGGCTCATAACGTCGGCAACCGCGCCGTCCAGCTGGCGGCCGTTGTTGTCCACGAGACAAACGAGGTTATCCAGCTTGTAGTGTGCGGCAAACTGCGCGCCTTCCCAGATCTGGCCCTCGTCGCACTCGCCGTCGCCTACGGCAACGTAAACACGGCTCGGACGATTCTGCGCACGATTGCCGAGCGCCGCGCCGATGGCTTCGCTCATGCCCTGACCGAGCGAGCCGGTTGTCAGGTCAACGCCGATGGTCTTGCTGCGGTCGGTATGCGACGGGAAATTCGTGTTCGGCTGGTTGAGCGTGTACGCGCTCTCCATCGGGTAATATCCCTTGAGACCGAGCGTCGCATACATGACCGGACCGCCGTGTCCCTTGGACAGAACGAACCAGTCGCGGTCCTCCCAGCGGGGATTCTTCGGGTCGATATGCATAACCTCGCCATACAGCACCGCCATAGCATCCGCCATCGACATCGAGCCGCCCACATGGCCGAAGCCGCGCGACGCGATCACCTTGAGCGTTTCCAGACGGATTTCCGCCGCAAACACACGCAGCTCGTGCAGTTTTTGCTTATCCATTGCTTTCCTCCTTGAAATTACGGTTTGCAGAACAAAACCCGCCCTTCCGCAATAAAAAGGACGGGTCTTGTTAGTTTTTATCGGTGATATTGCCGCTTTCGTATCGGTCTGCCGGTTAGACATACTCCATTTTGACATGGAACCGTCAGACCTTCCTTATGCAGCAGTTCTCACAGAATTTACTTTATGTTTTAGCCAATGCGCGCGATCTTCTTCGCCAGTTCCTTCTTCATTTCCATGTTGGACTGACGGGCGATCATGATGCGCTGGGCCTGCGGGGAGCCTGCGCCGTGCATGGACTCGGGCAGGTAGCCAACCGCGGCCGTACCCATCGTCATGTTCTCGATCAGCCGCAGCACGCGCATGCGGTCCTCGGTCGGCACGCCTGCCACACCCTTGAGGTACTTCTCGATGTAGTCGTGCGTCGCCGGGTTCCGGTAGTCCGCCTCGGAAGGCTGAGTAACCATGATGCCGCCGGCCAGATCCTGCGCCAGACGAGCGATCTCGTACGGGAATCTTGTAACATTCTGCTTGCAGACGTTTGCGAGCAGAAGGTCGATCAGATAGTTTCCGCTCTTGGTCTTGGTGCCCTGAGACGAGCATGCAATGCCGCAGCAGTACAGGTGTTTCGTTCAGGTGGGTCATCTCGATCAGCTTATCCTTAACATGAGAAGCCTTTGCAGAGCCAGCCATCTCACCTGCCAGCGCGGTAGCGCCGATGAGCACATCGCCAACGCCGACCTTGCAGCCGCCGTAGGACTGGCGGTGATAGCCGGCGAAGCGCTCTACCATCATGCCGGCAAACTGAACTTCGCCGTTGAGGAAGATCATATCGTTCGGGATGAATACACGGTCGAAAATAACCAGAACCTCGTGACCGCCGTAAACCTTGTTGCCGACGTCGATGTCGTTATGTTCCTCGGTCTTGCGGGTGTCACAGGACTGACGGCCCAGAATCAGGGTGATGCCTTCCGCGTCGGTCGGGCATGCGAAGGAAATGGCGTAGTCCTCGTCACCCTCGCGCATGGAGATGGTCGGCATAACCAGAACATAATGGCTGTTCAGATAGCCGGTCTGGTGCGCCTTTGCACCGGTGACGTAAACGCCGTCCGCGGTGCGCTCGACAACGTGCAGGAACAGGTCCGGGTCGGCCTGCTTGGACGGAGAAAGGCCGCGGTCGCCCTTAACGTCGGTCATCGCGCCGTCAACACCCCAGTCGTTGTTCTGCACATCGGTCCAGAACTTGACGAAATTCTCGTGATACTTGGTGCCGCACGCCTCGTCGGTTTCAAAGGTGGTGGAGTAAACCGCGTTCGCGGCATCCATGCCGACACAGCGCTGGAAGCACGCTGCGGTCTTCTGGCCAAGCAGACGCTGCATTTTTACCTTTTTGATCAGGTCGTCCGTGGACTGGTGCAGGTGGGTGAAGCGGTTGATCTTCTTGCCCGTGAGGTTGGAGGTCGCGGTCATCAGGTCTTCGTACTGCGGGTCCTCCGCCAGCTCGTACGTTGCCGCAAACGAGTTGAGCGACGGACGAACGATCGGGTTGTCCACTACGTTTTCAACCTTCTTGCCGAAGCTGTACAGGTTCAGGTGCAGCCCCCGCAGAGAGTCGATGTACTGGTCTTTTGTCATCATAATATCATCTTCCTTGTCCTTTTTCTTTCTTTGCAATAGGAAAAAGCGCCGATTCACCGATTTTTTATAACATATTTGAGGAGACATGAAGGGAATAGTCTGATTTGTAATGAGAATAGCAGAAAAATCGGTTTTTCGGCGCTATATCCACGAAATTATACGCTCAGCATCAGGCTTGTGATATAAACGCACCAGCCGGAGAGCATGATCAGCAGCAGCAAAATCACATGAATATAGGCGATTTGAAAACGGGAGAATGTCTTTTTTCATCGTTATGACCCCCTGCTGTATGTTGAATTTTAATTGGTTACACCTTGAGTTTTTCACCGAAGCGCTTCTCGAATTCCTCGGCAAGTTCTTCGCGGAATTTTGGATGCGCAATGACAATCAGACGCTTTGCGCGCTCGCGGAGCGTTTGACCGCGAAGCTGCGCCACGCCGTACTCGGTGACAATATAATTGACATCGCAGCGGCTAGTGGTAACCGGACCGCCGGTGGTGATGGTTGTAACAATCTTAGATGCAGACTCGTCCTTGGTGGTCGAGTGCAGCGCAATGATGGAACGGCCGCCCTTGGACAAGTTTGCGCCGCGCACAAAGTCCATCTGGCCGCCGATGCCGGAAATCTGGCGCAGACCGATCGCCTCGGCACAGACCTGCCCCTGCAGATCGACCTCGACGCAGGAGTTAATGGAAACCACGTTGTCGTTCTCCGCGATAACCGCCGGATTGTTGCAGACATCCACTGGAAGCATGTTAATAATCGGGTTATTATCCACGAAATCGTACAGTTTTCGCGTGCCCATCAGGAAGGTGACGCTCACCTTGCCGATGTCGCGCTGCTTGCGCTTGCCGTTAATGTTGCCGTTTTCAAGCAGCGGCAGCACGCCGTCCGAGATCATCTCGGTGTGCAGGCCGAGGTCGTGCTTGTCGCCGAGGAACGAGCAGACCGCATCCGGCACCGCACCGATGCCGAGCTGGAGGCAGTCACCGTCGCGCACGAGTTCAGCGATATATTTGCCGATGGCGCGGTCCTCCTCACCGATCCTGGGCGGCTTGGACTCGGGCAGCGGCTCCCACGAGCACAGGAAGCCGTCGATCTCGGAAACGTGCACAAAGCTCTCGCCATAGGTGCGCGGCATATTCGGGTTTACCTCAGCGATAACGGTTTTCGCAGATTTGACCGCCTGTGCGCCGTAATCGCACGACAGGCCGAGCGAAACATAGCCGCGCTCGTCCGGAGGCGAGCAGGTGAACGCGAAAACGTCCACCGGCAGGGTGTTGTCGCGGAACATACGCGGTACGTCGAGAAGAACACCGGGGTGTAGTCCGCGCGGTGCTCGGCAATGGGCTTGCGCGCCGGACCGCCGACGAACAGCGCGTTATGACGGAAATGGCCCTCCATGCCGGGCTGAAGATACTCGCCCGAGCCGAGATAGACCATGTGAGCGACCTCCACATTGTGGAACTGCTCTGCCATGCGCGCCATCGTACGCTGAAAGATGATCGGCTCGCCTACCGCATGGCCGAATACCACGCGGTCGCCGTCATGGATCACACTGACCGCCTGTTCCGGGGTCATCGTGTGCTCCTTATAATACGTTCTCCAATCCATGCTTGTCCCTCCGCAGTTAAAATGCCTTGCGGTAAATGTCGAGCAGATCGTCCTCGGTCAGTTCCACATAGTTGTTGCCGAGCAGGCGCTGCTGGGTTTCGATCACATTCTTTGCGAACACCGGCAGCTCATCCACAGTAACGCCGTGCTCGTGCAGCGGACCCTTTTCCAGCACCTCGTCCATCAATTTATACAGGTTTTCAAGTGAAAACACCGGTTCTACGTCCAGTTCTGCACCCAGAAGTTCTTCGAGCTGATTGAGCTTTCCGATCGGCTTCTTTTCCCTGATACTTACGCATGACATCCGCGAACATCAGCTGATTTGCCTGCCCGTGCGGAATATGGTGCACGCCGCCGAGCGGATATGCCATCGCGTGAACAGCCGCGCAGCCTGCATGGCCGAACGCGATACCTGCGTAGTTGGAGGCGCGCAGAAACTCAAGTGCATGCTTCTTCCACGCATCCTTGCCGCCCGCTGCAACAGCATCCTTCCAGCAGGACAGGATGAGGTGCAGCGCCTTGGCGGAGAACAGCTCGCTCAGTGCACACGCATTCGGAGAGAGATAGCTCTCCACCGCGTGGACCATCGCATCGATGGAAGAAGTTGCGAACACCGGATACGGCAGGCTGAGCAGCATACCGGGCACGAGCGCCGCCTCATCCGCAAACATCGCGGGCGATACCAGACCGACCTTGACACCCTTAGTGGTGCGGTTGATGATGGAAATGTTCGTCACCTCGGAGCCCGTGCCGCAGGTGGTCGGCACGATGATCAGCTCATGCTCCTTCTCGAGGTTTGCCATGCGGTCGTACAGATCGTCCACACGGTCGGTGGACTTGGCAACGGTCAGCACCTTGGCAATGTCGATAACGGTGCCGCCGCCGACCGCGATAATGCGGTCAAACTCCTTGCCGCGCAGGTCATCGAGGATAGCGTCAACCATAACATCGGTCGGCTCACCGCCGCCAAACTTTTCCTGAAAACAGGTATGGCAGCCGAGATTCAGCGCCGCAATCGTCGGATTGTAAATATATTCGTTCGTCAGGATCAGGTCGCGCGCGCCGAGCTTCAGCTCTTTCGCCAGCGTGCGGAAATCCATATATTCCGCGATAGAGGGAACGATCTTGAATGCTTTCATGCCGCTTGCCTCCCTTAAATGTCTGGGAAATACTTCGCGTCGGCCTTAGTTACCCACTCATACTCGGGCACAACGGTCGTCACGATGTTCTTGTCGTCCTGCAGACGGATGCACCACAGGTAATACTCCGCATAGCCGGGCGCAGCGGCCTGAGAGTGCGTTACATTTTCCGGCATGCCGGTCAGGTCGTTGTTCTTAACCTTGAAGGCATCGTCGCCATATTCTGCCAGACCGTAGCCGTTTTCCGGCAGGAACTTGTAGTAGTACAGCTCCGGCTCAACGTGCTGATGCGGCGGATAAGAGGACCACTTGCCGGGGAAATGTACCACTTCACCGATAAAGAAGTTGGTTTCCGGGCAGTTGGAGCGATCAAAGAAGGTGCGCACCAGACGGGTCGAGCACTCGTTCATCTGACCGGCGCCGCGCTCCTCATTCGCGCACAGGCAGTCCTCCGGACGCAGCAGACGAGCCGCGAAATCGCGCTTGTTTTCCGTGCGGGATACTGCAATCTCCGCGTCACTCTCGGCAGAGATGGTCACTCTGGTATTCTGCGGCACATGCAGCAGGATCGCACCCTCGTGGAACACGTCTTTGCGGGTAACGGTCTCGGAATTGCCGTTCCATGCGAAGGTCACGCTGCCGCTCATCAGGGCGTAAACGACCTCCTGCGCATAGTCGAAGTGCATCACATCGCCGGCTGCCATCTTGACCACGCCGAACTCCATGCCCATCATTTCCGGATGCTCAACTGCCGAAACCATGCCGTTATAGCCCTTATCGAAGGGGCCTTGTGCGTATATTTCATAATTCTTGCTCCTCTTTTCTTTGCTCTATACCAGATTGCGTATCTATACCTTATATAAGGAAAGCCGCCCGTCCAAAAACGGGCGGCTCATATTGAATCTGCGTTTAATTAGTACATGCGTGCTTCTGCCAGATGATCGTCGATGCGCTTGCGTGCAGCCTTTACCTCATCAGACTTGAGGTAGATGCCACGCCGATGTGCCACCAGGACTCGTAGCCCTCCGCCATGGTCTTGGGCAGAACCTTTGCGTCGATGATGCAGGAAACGCTTTCCTTCTTAGCATCCTGAACGGCCTTGCGGAATTCGTCCGGAGTCTTTGCGTAGAACGCCTTCATGCCGAAGCCCTCACCGATCTTGCCGAAGTCGGTGTAGCAGTAGTCGCCGTCCAGCTTGCCGGTGGTCTCGTTGCGGTGACGCATTTCGGTCGCCAGAGAGCCAACGCCGTTGCCCATCTGCAGGTTGTTGATGCAGCCGAATGCGCAGTTGTCGAATACAACAACGGTGATCTTCGCGTTCTCCTGCATTGCGGTCGGGATCTCGGAGTTGAGCATCATAAAGGAGCCGTCGCCAACCAGAGCGTAAACTTCCTTATCCGGCTCAGCCAGCTTGGCGCCGAACGCACCCTGCGATCTCATAGCCCATGCAGGAAGCGCCGTATTCCATATTGTAGGAGTTCGGTGCGTCGGTTACCCACAGACGCTCGAGGTCTGCCGGCAGCGAGCCTGCTGCTGCAACCACGATTGCGTCGTCGTCTGCCTCCTCGCGGAGGATGCCGACTGCGTTGGACTCGGTGATGGTGCCGCCGATCTGGTCAACGAAATCGTTCATGATCTTCTCGGTCCAGCTGGGGAACGCACGGTACGAACTTGCCCTCGCCGAAGCCCCTCGCCCTTGTACTGAACGCCCAGAACGCGCAGACGCTCTTCTTCCCAAACCTTGCGGATATCCTGAATTTCGGTGGTGTAGCCGGACTTGTAGCCGTCTGCCTTGAGCTTTCCATGATCGCTTCGAGAGTAACCTTTGCGTCGCCGATGCAGCGGGTTGCATCCAGCTTTTCCGCGTGGAACTCGGAAGTATTGATTGCCAGAACCTTAATATCCGGGTTGCGGAACAGCACCCACTTGGAGCCGGTTACGAAGTCGTTGAAACGAGTGCCGACACCGATAACAAGGTCGCAGTCCTTGCAGAGTGCGTTCGCCGCCAGACCGCCGGTTACGCCGATGCCGCCGACAGCCAGCTCGAACGAATCCGGCAGGCAGGAATGGCCGGCCTGGGTCTGAGAAACCGGAATGTTGAACGCCTTGCAGAAATCCATTGCGGTCTGACCGGCCTCGAGTAACGAACGCCGCCGCCTGCAATGAACATCGGCTTCTTGAAGCCTTGATCATCTCAACTGCCTTTTCGATATCGTAGTCATCCGCTACGCGGCGTGCAACGTGATGTACGCGCTTCTGGAAGAAGTAATCCGGAAAATCGAAGCTCTCACCCCTGCACATCCTGCGGCAGCGAGATAACTGCCGTGCCGCAGTTTGCGGTGTCGGTCAGGACGCGCATTGCATTGACCATCGCGCTCATCAGCTGCTCCGGACGGGAAATGCGATCCCAGTACTTGGCAACCGGTTTGAAGCAGTCCGAAGCGGACATGGACAGGTCGTTCGGAACCTCGAGCTGCTGGAGAACCGGATCCGGCTGACGGGTTGCGAAGTAATCGGACGGGAACAGCAGCAGCGGGATGTTGTTGATGGTAGCGGTCAGTGCTGCGGTTACCATGTTTGCTGCGCCAACGCCGATGGACGAGGTGCAGGCGATGATCTTGCGGCGGTTGTGCTGCTTTGCGTAGCTGATGGCGGCGTGCGCCATGCCCTGCTCGTTGCGGCCCTGGTAAACTCTCAGGTGGCCCTGATCCTCTTCCAGCGCCTGGCCGAGACCGACTACCATGCCGTGACCGAAGATCTTGAACATACCGTCTACGAAGGGTTCCTCTTTGCCGTCCATCTCGATGTACTGCTGGTTCAGGAACTTGACGATCGCCCTGACCGACTGTCATTCTGGTTTTGCTCATTGTGTTTTCCTCCTCAAATGCTTTACTCATTTCTTTCCTGCCGAGGCTCTTTTTTTTCGCTCCGGCGGTGCTCTCTTTGATGATTTCAGTTTAGCATTTGAGGGTTTGCTTTTCTTCTAACATCTTGAGGAATTGCCTTTTTTCTTATATTTTACGTTACATACAAATATTTTCACATTTTATTATAGAATCCAGAACTTTTCTCTCCCCTATCGCATTATTTTCCGTGCCTGCCGCTCCCGCTTGCGGTCTGTGCTTTGCACCTGTTTTTTAATATCTCGCTATCGTGCGGAAAATGCGGCATGCTGCCATTGCAGAATTTCACATTTTCCGTCCCACATAACAAGTAAAAAGCACATATCTCAACATTTTATAAAAATACGCAACTTTTTGTGAGTTTCCTTTTTTCCCTTTCCGTGGCATTTTCCCCTGTTTTTACAGGATGTTGCTGCGTTTTCCCGGCTGTTCGGCGGCTTCGGCGCCTCAGCTTATACGTTCTTGCGGAACTGTCGGAAATACAAGAAGTTAGAAGAAATCGCACCACCCGCCTGTTACAATAGAATCATCAAAACAAACCGCATCCGCGGCAGAAAAAGGAGCGATTCTCATGTTGTTTGCCATCTTCTCGACGGTGGTCATTTTCCTGAATATGTACCTGACGGCGTCCTCACCTGTACGTCGTACCCGGATCGTTCCGATTATGACTACCTCTGATCCGTTATCCCAATTTTTGAACATATCCTAATTCTCTCTCACTTTTCGGCGCAGCTTTTATCTCTCGGCTGCGCCGAGCGTTTTTTTCTCCGGCATTTTCTGCGTATCCTTGCAAAACAAAAGGTCATCGTTTCCAATGAAACGATGACCTTAGTCTGTCAAAAAACGGTGACAGGCTTTTTATTTCCGTCTGCGTCTGGGCTTTTCCTCCGTGCCGCTGGGCACGATGTAATTCTGGCGGAACTTGTTCGGCGGCATGCCGACGTTTTTGGTAAATTGCAGATTGAAATAGCTCTGCGTATCATAACCGACCATCTCCGCGATGCGGGTGATGGACAAATCCGTGGTGATGAGCAGCGTCTGCGCCTCTCCGATCCGGCGGCGCAGCAGATACTGCACTGGCGAGTAGCCGCTCATCTGCTTGAACACATGGGATAAGTAATACGAGCTGATATGCAGTGCCTCTCCCATGCTATGCAGCGTGATCGGCTCCATATAGTGCTTGTCGATATACTCTTTAATGCGCCGTCCGAGGATATGCGGCTCGTCCACCGGCTTTTCCTTGGGGATGTTCACGCTGTCCGTCACGGTGAGGACAGCCACCAGCAGTGCGTGCATCAGCGTGCTGCAAAACAGCTCCGCCTGCGGCTCGCCCGCTGCCAGATTGCGGAACATCATCTCAAACAGTGCCTTGAGATCGTTGAAATACTTTCCGGTCGGGAATACATAGCCCGCATCATCCGGAATCAGCGCGTTTTCCCGCAGACCGGGCATATGCAGTCCGCCCACTGCCACGCAGTAGCTGCCGACCTCCATATCCGGCCCGGAGATCTCATCATGCACCACGCCTGCATTGTACACCAGCAGATCCCCGGCCTGAATGACCACCTTTTTATCGTGGATCAGATACTCGCTCGATCCGCTGCAGATCAGAATCAGCTCGACAAAATCCTCGTGTGCGTGCATCACACGCGGGTGCGTGCTCGCATCCGGCCGGATCTCGCTGACATAAAGCAGCTTGGGATGATTCTCGCCGGAATCACGGAAAATCGTCTTTACTTCCTTTTCTACAAAACACTGCACATTCAAGCTCGGCTTGGACATGTTTGGTTGCGCTCCTCTCTTTTCCTCAGATAATAACCGCATAATGGAACAAAGCCACAGCTTTCATTATGCGGTACTGTCTTTTTTTTACTTTAAGTATAGCACGCAATCCGGCTTTGCGATAGCACGAGATTGCTTTTGCCCAACACCATATCCTGCGGTTTTCTTTTGCAGCAACGGTGTTTTTATGGTTTCTTGCTATTTTACGGATTCTTGTTTTCCTCCGTATGGGTCATGCTCTGCCGGAACGACTGACGGAATCTTCCGGGCGGTGTGCCGGTATATTTTGAACATCGCATTAAAATGACAGATACTGCTGAATCCGGAGCGTATCCGCGATCTCCGCAATGGGCGTTTCCGTGTGCATTAGAATGCCCTGCGCTTCTCCGATCCGGCGCTTCATCACATACTGCATGGGCGGCACGCCGAACTCCTGCTTGAACACATGCGCCAGATAATACTCGCTCACGCGCAGCTGCTCGGCCACCATACGCAAAGTGATCGGCTCCCGATGATGGGAATCCAGAAAACGCCGCACGCGATGCGCCAGCACAGACGGGATCTGACTGCCGTCGTTTTCACGCTGCTGCACGCGGCTGCACAGCAGCGCATCGGTCAGATTGAGCATCGCCTCTGCCAGACTGCTGCATACCGCACCCAGATTGTCCGTATCCGCACTGAGCAGATACAGCAGCCGCATGGTTTCTCCCACCTGCGCAGCAAGCTGTCCGCAGGACACCACCGATACTCCCCGCAGCGATCAGACAATTGGGCGGCAGCCCCTCGACCTGCACGCCGGTCAGCGCCACGCTGTACGAACGGATCTGCCGCACCTGTTCCGGCTCCTCGCCGTGCAGCACGCCCTGATTGCAGATGACGATATCGCCCTTCCCGATCGGATAATATCGGTTGTCCACCATATACTGTCCGTTTCCGCTGCACACATAAAACAGCTCCAGACGGTTTTCGTGTATGTGGGGCAGGATGGACTGTCGGTTGTTGTCATTGCGGTCGATCGCAACACAGTTGACAAAGCTCCCGCTTCGCTTTTTGACTTGTTCTCCATAGCTGTTTCCTCCCAATAATCGCAAGATTACGAAAATCCTTCCGTGATTTTCTGCGGTACAGGTCGGAATCTGTGCTGTTTTTCCACAAGAACCCGCCAACGCAGTTTTGCATTTTTTCGTATAATAATTACAAGAAAAAGCGTAAAGCACTTCAAAAAAGCAGTTTACAGAGCAGATTTGTTTATGCCAAATAACACTGTCGTTCTGTCTGTGCATTCATTATACCATAATTGCACAGAAGAAAACTTCTAAAATCCTGCTTTTTGAGGCCGCGCGGTAAATCACTACCTGTGAGTAAAAGGAGTGCAGAAAAAAAAAATCGGTCTGCTGGGTGCAGGCAGAATCGGCAAACTGCATGGTGAAAATCTGGCACATGCCGTACCGAACGCTGATCTGTACGCAGTTGCCGATCCTTGCAGAACGCAGAGCAGACCCTTGCGGAACGCGTCCGGCGTGTGGAAAATCTGCGCCGCACGATCGAGAAACAGTGGCAGGCGAACTGCGGCTTTTCGCGTGAAATGTCCAAGGCACTGGTGAACCGCATCGTTGTGGACGCAGACGAGAGCAAGACCTGTATCACTCTGGATGTTTTCTCACCGCCGGTCGAGAGTCCTGCACGGATTCGGTGCTTCCCGCCGCACAATCCTCGGATGCACCGCTGAAACTGACCTTTCCGCGTCCGCGCCCGGTCATCAGGGCGGGTATGAGGTGACGTATCTTGTGCGGTGGCATCTGGATTGAAACGCCCCATTTCCCCCATGAAAAAAGCGCTGTTCTCCGAAGAAAACAGCGCTGAAGCGCAATCCTCTATTTTACGCCTGCTTCACCGAATCCCCCTGCACCAGCTCGGTGGGAACCAGAAAGCGCAGCGGATCGTATTCCTCCCCGCAGACAAACGTAATCAGCTTGCGAATGCTCAGCTCTGCCTGCTGACGGCAGTGCACATCAATCGAAGTCAGGGACGGCAGCGCCATTTTTCCGAGGGGATTATTATCCACGCCGACCAGCGAAACCTCGCCGGGCACCGAAACCCCGCGCAAGAACAGCGCCTTTGCCGCGCCGACACCCAGATAGTCGTTCGCGCAGAAGAACGCATCCGGCAGCTCGTCCACCTGATCCAGTGCACGGCCAATCGTCTGCGGAATATCCGCATCATCCGCACTGGGCGTCAGCAGCAGGTGCTGCGGATCGCACGGCAGACCGAACCGCCGCAAGGCGCTGCGGAAACCGTCATACCGTTCCCCGAATGCCGTGGAATACATCGGATCACCGATAAAACCCATTTTGCGGCAGCCATGGGTATACAAATGCTGCACTGCCTGATATGCCGCCTCTGTATTGTCCTCAATATAGGTGCACACACGCAGGGCATGATAGCGTGTTCCCACCGCCACGACCGGCAGGCCGCACGATACGATATTAGCCGCCAGCGTTTCTTCCATGTCCCCGAGGATCAAAACACCGCTGATCTCGCTTTCCGTCAGCCACCGACGCAGCGCCTGCGGATCGCGATCCCAGTATTCGTGATCGAAAACCATCATTTGATAGCCGTGCTCATATGCCATCCCCAGAAACAGCTTCTGGAACGCCACATAGAAGTAGGAATCCTTCAGATGTGCGCCGGTCGAGATCAGCCCCAGCTTTTTGGACGGTGTGCGATGGCTTTTTATGTGCATAATACCCCCAGCTCTGCCGCAATGCCGCAAATCCGGGCGCGCGTATCAGGATTGACGTTTGGCATATCCCGCAGGGCCAGCGATACGGTATTGATGGAAACACCTGCCCGCTCCGCGATCTGTTTCAATGTAACTTTTGCCATGACGCATTCCCCATTTGTTTAAAAAATAAAACCGTTATCAGTTCACTTTCATATTAAAGTACTGCGCCGCTGATGTCAAGGGGCAGCAAAACCGTAAATCAGCCCCACCGCTGGGGATACGGATCCGCGGTTCCCGCGCGCTGTTTATCGGTACTGCGGCTGCATTTCTGCACAGATACCGAGTGCCAGCGCGCATTTGTCATATTATGTATCGGCAAATTTTATATTAAATCATTAGGAAAATATACGGATTAACCAAATATTTTTAATATTAAAAATTGTTTACCTGCATAAAAGTATGATTTTTACCGTTCTTTTTCAAAACCGCACCATTAACCGCATCCGTTTTGTATCAAAACCCGCTGTTTTTCACAAAATCGCTTCACTTGACATCAGAAAATAATATGATAAAATGTGTTTGTAAGCAGAAAAATCATATCGCAAATCCCCACTATTTCGTTTTTTATAATATTAAAAAGCTGTCTGCCGCCAGAGCGGAAAGGAGGATCCCACAACAAATACGCAGTCGTAAGCGCCTGTAAAATTTTCCTGAAAAAGACTGCGAGGCGGCGAAAAAGAGCAAGCACAATATGATAAAGAGTAAAATTATAGAGAAAGAAGGAGAAATCAACATATGCTTTTTACTGCTGTAACCTTCATTGCGTTCACTGCGCTCGTCGCTGTCATTGCATGGTGGCGCACGCGCGACGATGACCTGAGTACACAGGACGGTTATTTTCTTGCGGGCCGCAGCCTGACAGGACCGGTAATCGCCGGCCCCTGATGCTGACCAACCTGTCCACCGAGCAGCTGATCGGTCAGACCGGCCAGAGCTTTTCGACCAACATGGGACCGATCGCCTGGGAAGTCACCTCAGCAGCAGCACTTGTCATTCTGGCGCTGGTATTTCTGCCGCGCTATCTCAAGATGGGACTGACTACCGTACCGGAATTCCTCGAAAACCGCTACGACAGCACAACCAAGCGTATCGTTTCCATCATGTTCCTGCTCGGCTACTTGCTCACCTACCTGCCGACCGTTCTGTATTCGGGCGCACTGGTGTTCAACCAGATCTTCGAAGTTGATAAGCGCATGGGCGTATCGCAGATGCAGGGCGTTATCATCACGGCTGTTGCCATCGGTATTGTCGGCGCCTGCTACGCCATCTTCGGCGGTTTGAAGGCGGTTGCCGTATCCGACACCATCAACGGCATCGGCCTTATCATCGGCGGCTTTATGATCCCGATCTTCGGTCTGCTGCTGCTCGGCAATGACAACTTCCTTGCCGGTCTGCGTGATCTGATCTCGGTCGTACCGGCAGAAAAGTTCAACGCCATCAATCCGGCCCACGCAATGGCGCCGATGATTCCATGGCCGGTGCTCTTTACCGGCATGGTCGTCAACAATATGTTCTACTGGTGTACCAATCAGGCGATCATTCAGCGAACGCTGGGTGCAAAGAACCTGTGTGAAGCACAGCGCGGTGCAATCTTTGCAGGCTTCCTCAAGTGCTGCGGCCCGTTCTTCATCACCATCTGCGGCCTGATCTGCTACCGTATGTCGATGGATCCCGCTGAGGGCTTCTTCTCCGCGGAGCACATCGCAAATCTGGCAAAGACCAGCGACCTTGCCTATCCGACGCTCATCCTGAACGTCCTGCCCAAGCCGCTGCTCGGCTTCTTCGCAGCCGTGCTGTTCGGTGCGATCCTGTCGTCCTTTAACTCGGCGCTCAACTCTTCGGTCACGCTGTACACACTGGATATTCACCGCCCGCTGTTCAATCCGCAGGCAACGGACGCACAGCTGGTCCGCATCGGCAAGATCTTCGGCACCGTGCTTGCCATCGTTTCGATCTGCGTGGCGCCGGTCGTCAGCTTTGCCCCCTCCGGTCTGTATGACTTCCTCCAGTCCTGCTTCGGCTTCTTCAACGTGCCGATTCTGGCGGCGGTCATCGTCGGTATGTTCACCCGAAATGTTCCCGCTCGTGCCGCCAAGGTATCGATCGTGATGCACGTTGTTCTGTACTCCATTTCCAAATTCATCCCTGCACTCCAGAATGTGCATTACCTGTACGTTCTTTCGGTACTGTTCGTACTGAATGTTGCGGTCATGCTGCTGATCGGCAGGATCAGCCCGCGTGCAACGCCGTACGTCATGCAGGATGTCGGCGCTGTCGATCTGACACCGTGGAAATACCGCAAGATTGCTGCCATCGGTGCACTGTGCCTGATGTGCTGCGTTTACCTGCTGTTCTCTCCCTCGGCCTTGCCGGCTGATGAGATAGATCCGCCCGCACCGCTGACCGTTTCCACAGCGGTGCACAGGCGGCAACCTAAAAAATACCAACAAAAAACATACTGAAATCTCTGTAAACAAAGAAAGGATGCTGTTACCATGGCAAAAACTTTAAAAATCGGTTCGGTCGGTCTGGGTCGTCTGGGCTATGAGCACGCAAAGAATATCGCAAACTATGTCACCGGCGCAGAGCTGACCGCAATCTGCGACACTGACGCAGCGCGCGTAGCACAGGTAGCCGAGGAGCTGAACGTTCCCTACACCTACACGGACGTAGCTGAGATGGTCAAAACCCGGAGCTGGATGCGATCGTTGTCGTTTCGCCCTCCATGTTCCATGCCGAGCACATCAAGCTCACTGGATGCAGGCAAGCACTGCTTCTGCGACAAGCCGCTCGACACGACGGTTGAAAAGTGCAAGCTGGCAGAAAAGGCTGTGGAAGCACATCCGGACAAGGTATTCATGCTCGGCTTCATGCGCCGCTTTTGACGATTCCTACGCAGAGGCCAAGCGCCGCATCGACGCAGGCGACATCGGCAAGGTCGTTCTCGTCCGCTCCTACACGCAGGACCCCCGCACCACCATCGAGGGTACGCTCAAGTTTGCACCGCACTCCGGCGGCCAGTATCTGGATATGTGCGTGCATGACCTCGACCTGATCCGCTGGTTCACCGGCGCAGAGGTCAAGCGCGTCTGGGCGATCGGCGGCGTATTCGAGTTTGACCTGTACCGCGAGCTGAACGATGCAGACAACTGCTGTGCGACCGTACAGCTGGACAACGGCGCAATGGGCTTCATGTTTACCAACCGCACCCACGGCGCAGGCTGCAACGTAGAAACCGAGATCATTGGCACGCACGGCACGCTGCGTATTGCAAATGTCGGCGCAAAGAACCTGCTCCAGATCGTAGACGGCTCCGGCGCACGCGAGGAGTACTATCCGGACTTCCTCAGCCGCTGGCATCAGGCCTATATCAACGAGATCCAGGAGTTCGTATCCTGCATCAACGAGGGCCGCAAGCCCGGTGTCACCGTTTACGACGGCACCAAGGTTTCTCAGGCGGCATACCGCTGCAAGGAATCCTTTGAGACCGGCGAAATGCTAGTGAACGAATAATCACCTTTTTTTCAGAACGGGGCGGGCAGAGAACGCATCTGTCCGCCCGGTACCATCATTCATTTTGTTTCCCAAGATACCGGAAGGAGGACTCTGACATGAGCAAGGAAATCAAAGTCGGTGTCATCGGCTGCGGTGCGATCGGCAGACAGCATATCGCACGCCTGATGAACACGATTCCCGAAACGCGCGTAGTTGCCGTTGCGGATTATTACCAGCCGTCGGCACAGGCGGTTGCAGAACAGTACGGCATCACCTGCTGCGCGACCGGCGAAGAGCTGATCGCACGCCCCGAAGTAGAGGCTGTGCTCGTCACATCCGCAGACCCGTCCCATGCGGGCTATGTGCTTGAATGCATCAAGGCGGGCAAATTCGTATTCTGTGAAAAGCCGCTGGCACAGACCGCACAGGAATGCGAGGAGATCATCCGCGCAGAGGTTGCAGGCGGCAGACGGTTGGTGCAGGTCGGCTTCATGCGCCGTTATGACCGCGGCTATGCTGCCATGAAGCAGGCGATCGAGTCCGGTGAGATCGGTGCGCCGCTGATGATCCACTCGTGCCATCGCAATATGTCGCAGGCACCCGGCTTTGCGACCGACTACGCAGTAACGCGTGTTGCGATTCACGAAATTGATATTTCCCGCTGGCTGCTGGACGATGAATACGCTACGGCACAGGTGCTGGCAGTCCGTCAAAGCAAAAACACACAGGGTGACTGGCTCAACCCGCAGATCATGATGCTGACCACCCGCTCGGGACAGCGCATCGATGTCGAGGTGCAGACCGACGGCGCATATGCCTATGACATTCAGTGTCAGGTAGTCGGTGAGGATGGTACGGTCAGCCTGCCCGATCCGTCGGCTGTGGTCAAGCGCGCGGGTGCAGCCTGCAGCTTCCCGATCATGACCGACTGGTCGCAGCGTTTTATCGAAGCGTACGACATCGAGTTCGATGCATGGGCCAAGGCGCTGCTGAACGGCGCACCGGACGGTCCGTCCGCATGGGATGGCTACGTTGCCTGTGTCACCGGCGATGCACTCATTTCTCCCGCCAGACCGGCAAGCCGGAAGCGATCGAGCTGATGGAAAAGCCGTCCATCTACTAATGGATTTCCGCCTAAACCTATTTCCATTTTTTCATGCCCTGCGTATCGCAATGCGTGCGCAGGGCATCCTTTGTTGTTTTTTCCTATGCCGTTCCGCCAAAGAAATGAACGGACCAAACAGATTAACAACTCTGCAAATAAAAAGACAGCTCTCACTGTCTTTTTTGTCTGTCGGAAAATGCCTCGCGGCGCGGCGCATATGGAATAGCGCATTGCGACCGCAGGGCACAGCCTTTCATCGAATTTCGATCGAAAGCGTGGTTTCGATCGAGAGGCTATCGCATCATCTCCCGCTTGATTTTCCAATCCGCATATAATACCATACCAGATTGAGTGCTGCCGCACACCCATGCTGCGCCTTCCGCAAAGAATACGCCGCTCTGCCCGATGAAGGTCGGCAGCACGAGCGCCGCGCCCATGCGCATGAGCATTTCCTCAAAGCCGGAAAGCGTCGGCACAGTCATCTCGCCCAGCCCCTGCAGTGAGGAAAAGATAGAAAAACACCATGCAAAGCGTTACTGCTCTGCACGGTGTTTTCCGTTTACGATTCCTTTTCTTCACTCTTTCCTTTTTCGCTGTGCGTGATGCTCTGCTTGAATGACTGCCGGAACTTGCCGGGCGGTGTGCCGGTGTACTTCTTAAACATGGCGTTGAAGTGACAGATACTGCTGAAGCCGAGTGTATCCGCAATCTCGGCGATCGGGATGCCGGTATTCATCAGAAAACCCTGCGCCTCACCAATCCGGCGCTTCATCACATACTGCATAGGCGGCACGCCGAACTCCTGCTTAAACACATGCGCCAGATAATACTCGCTCACGCGCAGTCGCTCCGCCACCATACGCAGCGTGATCGGCTCACAGTGGTGTGCATCCAGATAGCGCCGCACGCGGTGCGCCAGCACAGAACGGCATTTCACGCTGCTGCTCCTGCTGGTGGATACGACTGCGGAGCAGGGAATCGGTCAGATTCAGCATTGCCTCTGCCAGACTGCAGCACACGGCATGCAGGTTTCCCGCATCGGCGCTGAGCAGATACAGCAGGTGCATGGTCTCGCCTACCTGCCTGGCAAGCTGTCCGCACGAGACGACCGGACACCCCCTTCCGCAATCAGGCAGTTAGGCGGCAGACCTTCTGCATTGACATCGGTAATTGCGACGCTGTACGACCGGATCTGCCGCACCTGATCGGGTTCCTCGCCGTGCAACACACCCTGATTGCAGATAACAATGTCGCCCTCTCCAATCGGGTAATATCGGTTATCCACCATGTACTGTCCTTGTCCGCTGCACACATAGAACAGCTCCAGACGGTTGTCGTGCATATGCGGAAGTATAGACTGCTGGTTGTTGTAATTGCGGTCGATCGAAATGCAGTTGAAGAATGTTCCGCTCAGTTTACGCGGCTTGTTTTCCATGTATGCTCCCTCCTAAGAATCACAAGATTACGAAAGCCTTCCCTCAATTTTCTTTCTTCCCTCGGAAAATCCTGCTGTTTTTTCCACAAGAACGCGATAACGCTCTCACCGACTTTGTTTGTATAATAATCACAAGAAAAGCGCAAACGATTCAAAAACAGCAGTTTATATCGTTGTTTTATTCGATATTTTTACATCGTTCTTCTCTGTGTGCAATTATTATATCATAAAAACACAGAAAAAACTTCTAACATACTGCTTTTTGAGCAAGCGCGTCAATTCAGGTTTCAGAGTAAAAAAGGAGTGCAAGAAAAATGGCAAACAAGGTAAGAATCGGTCTGCTGGGTGCAGGCAGAATCGGCAAGCTGCACGGCGAAAATCTGGCACATGCCGTGCCGAACGCAGACCTCTACGCAGTGGCTGATCCGTTCATGAACGATGCAACCCGCGCATGGGCAGCGGACATGGGTATTGAGAAGTGTTACGATGATCCCGAGATGATCTTTGGCGATCCGACCATCGAGGCCGTGTTCATCTGCTCCTCCACTGCAACGCATGCAGACTTCATCATGCGCGCTGCACAGACCGGCAAGCACATCTTCTGTGAGAAGCCGATCGACACCAAGCTGGCAAAGATCGAGGAAGCCCTCGCTGCGGTAAAGAAGGCAGGCGTTAAGCTGCAGGTCGGCTTCGTTCGCCGCTTTGACCACAACCACAAGGCCGTCCGCGATACGGTCGCTTCCGGCAAAGCTGGGCAAGCCCAATCTCATCAAGGTCACCTCCCGCGATCCCGATCACCAGCCGATGAGCTATATCAAGGTTTCCGGCGGTATCTTCATGGACATGACCATTCACGATTTCGACATGGTCCGCTATCTGGCAGGCAGCGAGGTTACCGAGGTAACGGCTTACGGTGCAGCGCTCTCCGGCGCCGGCTACGAGGAGTACGGCGATGTGGACACCGCCATTGTAATGATGAAGTTCGAGAACGGCGCACTCGGCGTGATCGACAACTCCCGTGCCGCTCACTACGGCTACGACCAGCGCACCGAGGTTCACTGCGACCAGGGCTGCGTGCAGGTTGCAAACGATCTGAACAACACCGCCATGATCTCCTCTGCCGCAGGCGTCGAGGTTGCAAAGCCGACCTGGTTCTTCCTCGAGCGCTACAACAACGCATTCATCGCAGAGGCAAAGGCGTTCACCGATGCCGTTCTGAACGACACCGACACGCTGGTAACCGGTTTTGACGGTCTGCAGCCGGTTAAGATCGCCATGGCGGCAAACCTGTCCATGAAGGAAGGCCGTCCGGTCAAGCTGAGCGAAATCGAGTAATTTATCCCCCGCATTACCACAAGCAAAGAGAAGAGAAAGAGTTAAGGCAAGCCGCCGCACCCGGCGGCGGCTTCCGTTTGAGAAGAGAAAGAGGGGTTGCTCCTTATGAGTGAAAAGAACAACACTGCCTCCCTTGGCTGGGGAACCCGCATTGCCTATGGTTTAGGTGACACTGCCTGCAACGTTGTGTTCGGCATGATCACCGCGCTGCTCACCCTGTTCTATACGGATTACTGCGGTATTCCGGTCGTTACCGTCGGTCTGGTCATGCTGATCTCGCGTATTTTTTGACGGCTCATCCGACGTTATCATGGGCATCATCGTGAGCAAGACCAAATCAAAATGGGGTAAGGCCCGTCCGTGGATTTTATGGATGAGCGTACCGTATGTTCTGTGCGCGGTTGCGATGTTCTGTGTGCCGCACAGCAGCACAACCGTTCAGTTCTGGTACATTTTTGTTACTTATAACCTGTGCACCACTGTATGCTACACCGCAATCAACGTGCCCTACGGCACCCTGTCCACCATGATGACCCGCTCCTCACACGAGCGCGACCTGCTGTCCGTTGTGCGTATGGCACTGTCTCCGATCGGCAAGATCATTGCCGTAACCTTCACCATGCCGGTTGTCAAGCTGTTCGGCAACGATCAGGCCGCCTGGATCAAGACCATGAGCATCTGGTGCGCCATCGCACTTGTTCTGCTCGTCATCTGCTTTGTTCGCTGCAAGGAAACCGTCAATTTCGAGGCCGCGCAGCAGGAGCAGCCAAGGTTCCCTGTTTCCCGCGCGATTAAAGCGTTGCTTGGCAACCCGTATTTCTGGGCAACGCTCATTCTGTGGACTGTCACCTGCGTTCATACCACCATCATCGGCACCGACCTGCCGTACTACTGCAAATATGTTCTCGGCAACGATGAATGGTATTACAGCGTCATTTACACCTCCGAGATCGTCGCACTGATCGTTGGCGCGCTGCTGTGTCCGATGCTGCTGCAGAAATTCAACAAGCGCAACCTGTCGCTCGCCGGCTGTATCGTAGTTGTTATCGCCCATGCCCTCATTATGGTAAACCCGATGAGCTTCCGGTGGATTCTGGTAATGACCATCATCCGCTCGCTCGGTCAGGCTCCGCTGACCTCTCTGGTATTCGGCATGATGGGCGATGTTGTAGAGTACGGTCAGTGGAAGAGCCATCTGCGTCAGGAAAGCCTGATCTTCGGCGGCGGCTCGCTCGGCTTTAAGATCGGCACCGGCATCACCAGTGCGGTTATGACCGCTATGCTCGAGGCGCAGGCTTCCTCAGCTCGGTTACCGGCGGTGCCATGCAGCCGACTTCTGCCCAGCAAATGATTTCCTCTATCTTTAGGATCGGTCCGATCCTCGTTTGGATCGTTGCAATTATCGTCCTGCTGTTCTACAAGCTGGATAAGATTTACCCACTATTATGAAGGAACTCACCGAGCGTGAAGCGCGCGGTGAAATGTAAAGGAGACTGTCTTATGCTGAAACTCGGATATAACGAAGCAACCTGCAAGGAAAATTCCACGGTTGAAAACGACCTGCTGCTGTGTGAAAAGTACGGCTATGACTATATCGAGCTGCGTCTTGATATGCTGCAGGAGTATCTCAAGACCCACACCGTGGACGATCTCAAGGCTTTTTTGCAAAGAGCCATATCAAGCCGTTTGCATTCAACTCCATTGAAAACATCAACTTCTGCACGCCGGAGGAGTGGGCAAAGCTCGTAGAGCTGTTCACCTTCGGCTGCAAGGTGGCACAGCAGATCGGCAATCCGTATATCATCGTGGTGCCGACTGTCACCAATGAGATCTGCACCAGGAACGAGAAAGAGATTTTCGATGACTCAGTGAAGGTGCTGAACGAACTCGCCGACATTGCCGATCCGTATGGTGTCAAGCTGTCCTTCGAGCCGATCGGCGACAAGAAGTGGTGCGTCAACAGCGTGCGTCAGGCGCTCGAGATCGTAAACGCCGTAAACCGCGACAGCGTTGGTCTGACCGTGGACTGCATCAATGTTTACCTGCATGACAAGTGCGCCGACGTCGAATTCATTCGCAAAATCCCAAAGGAAAAGTTGTTTGTGTACCACATCAACGACTGCGAGGATCTGCCGCTCGGCATCCTCGACCACTGTCACCGTCTGATGCCCGGCCTGGGTGCCATTCCGGTGCAGGAGGTTGCTGCTGCGGTACAAGCAGTCGGCTACGACGGCCCTGCGTGCCTCGAGCTGTTCCGCCCGGAATACTGGAGAATGCCTGCTGAGGATGTGATCCGCATGGGCGCGGAAACCACCCGTCCGTTTCTCGGTTAATTTTCCCGAATCGCAGATTAATTCCATATTCACACCCCAAGAGCACAGCAGTATATCAGGACCCGAAGAAGCTGTGCGCTGACCCGAACGTCGAGGCGGTTGCCATCATCCCAATACTGCATCTCATGTTGAGACCGAAATCGTTGGTACCCGCAGCACGCTGCGTATCGTATCCCGTTCCGACTGATTCTCCGGTCGAGGTTATGAGCCGGTACGGTGTCTGCCGCGTGTGATATACTGCATTCTTATTTCACATTCAATTTATTCTCTATTATTTATATTCAAGTCTCCAAACAGAATACAAATATATTTTCTCGCAAAAAGGGACAGAAGGTACTTGGACCCTTCTGTCCTTTTGCTTTCCATCACATCAGACAATCCTAAAGAACCCCAAAGAGCGCTCTTCGAGCGCCCTTTGGGGTTATGGAAAGACCTGACTTTCGTCAGACCAATCGCACAATTTTCTCTATTGCAGCGTGAGCACTATCAGCACGACTGCCGACACGCTCAGCACAAGACCGATCATGCGCGTCAGCCGCGTTACGCCGCGGATGCTCATCGCGTGAAAGCTCTCAAACGAGGTGACCGGATACGGAAATGCGATAAACGCCAGTCCCGCAACAAGCTGACCGGCATACGCACCGATCATGCGCAGCGAACTGTCACCGCCGAAAAATGCACTGATAACAAATCCGATGCCGCCCAGAAAGACCAGAAGATACAGTGCGGTCTTGAATCGCTTATCCAGCTTGATATACTGTTCGGTCTTTGCCGCACAATCCGCACAGCACACCTCAAACGAGCGCGTGCGCACCTTTGATATAATATTTATATGTATGAATGGTTAAACCGCCCGCATCACGGCAATCCTAACTACCAGAAGGAGGAATTTCCATGACCAACAACTTCCTGTGTGCACAGATCTACCAGATCCTTGCGCTCAACGACGAGATGCTGAAAAGCGGCTGCATCACCCGCGACGAGCACGACTTTGTCCGCCATGTGCAGACGGACAAGCTGACCCGGCTGCACCGCACGCCGTAGAGGAGGCCGCCCAATGGACGTCCGCAGACTGGACGAAATGCAGACGCAGGGCCGCAGCATCTTCGACACCGAGCTTGCTGTGGCCTACTACGCCCGTGTTTCGACCGACAAAGACGAGCAGATCAACAGCCTCGGCAACCAGAAACGCTATTTTGAGGACTACATCGCCGCAAATCCGCACTGAGGTTTGCCGGCGGCTACGTCGATGAGGGCATCAGCGGCACGTCGGTCGAGGGACGCGAGCAGTTTCTCAAAATGGTGGAGGATGCCAAGCGCGGCCGCTTTGACCTCATCGTCACCAAGGAGATCAGCCGTTTCGCCAGAAATACACTCGACAGTCTGCGCTACACGCGCGAGCTGCTGCGCTGCGGCGTGGGCGTGTACTTTCAGAACGACAACATCAACACGTTCGATGAGGATGCCGAACTGCGCCTGTCCATCATGTCGTCTATCGCGCAGGACGAGCTGCGCAAGCTGTCCGAGCGCACGCGCTTCGGCTTTAAGCGTGCGCAGGAGAACAGCGTGCTGCTCGGTCAGAACAATCTGTTCGGGTACAACAAGGTTGACGGGCGATTGGATATTGTCGAGCCGGAAGCCGCCGTCGTCCGTGAGGTGTTCGAGCGCTACGCTGCCGGAGACCTCGGTCTCCGCGCCATTGCCAACGATCTGAAAGCCGCGGTGTACGCGGACGGCAGGGCAAGCCGCTCACCTACTCCACGCTGTACGGCATGATCCGCAACCCGAAATACAAGGGCTGCTATGCCGGTCGGCGGTACGCCTCGCGCGACTACCGTGACAAAGCGCAGCTACCGCCTGAGTGCAGACAAATGGCTTGTGCATAAGGACGACCGTGTGCCTGCCATCGTGCCCGAAGCGCTGTGGGAGCAGGCTAACCGTCTGCTCGCCTCGCGCGGCAAGACCATGAAGGCGCACGCGCAAGCATCCCAGAACCGCTACGCCTACAGCGGCAAGCTCATCTGTGCCAGGCACGGCACAACTTTCCACAGGCATGTGTATAAAAGCAAAAGCCGTGGCGAGTCGGAGTGCTGGAACTGCAAACTGTACCGCGAAAAGGGAAAACCAGGGCGGCTGCGACTCCCCCACAGTTTACAGCCACGAGCTGGACCGCATTTTGGAGCGTGTGTTCGAGCAGATAACGGACGAGCGCTCAGCCGCCGTGCAGGAGTACATCGACAATCTGCGCGCCTTTGCCGCACAGCAGGACAACGCCCCTGCGCTTGCTCAAGTCGAGCAGGAAATCGAAACGGTCACCCGCCGCAAGGACAAGCTGCTCGACCTCGCGCTTGCGGGTGCGCTCTCGAACGAGGAGTTCAAACAGCGCAACGAGACCTGCAACGAGCAGCTTGCCACCCTCGAGCAGCAGCGAACAGAACTACAGAACGCAGACAAGACACTGGAAGAACGTATCCGACGGGTAGAAAATCTGCGCCGCATCATCGAGGAACGGTGGCAGATGAGCTGCGGGTTCTCGCGCGAAATGTCCAAGGCGCTCGTTGACCATATCGTCGTGGACTCGGACGAGAGCAAAACCCATATCTCGCTCGATATTTTCCTCACCACCGGTGCAGAGCCGATCGTATCTGAGACGCAAACCTCTAACTCACAGCTGCAAATGAGCTTTCAGCGGGCGCGGTCGGGGGTATCAGGGCACGTATGAGGTGCGGTACTGTGTGCGGTGGCACCTTGGGTAGCAGACGAAAAAACAGCAAACCTGCAAGGTTTGCTGTTTTCTTTTTTTCAAAAACTTTTTTTTATTATTTCCCGCTTATCTTGACAGAACCGCCATTTTGCAGTACGATAAGGCCAGAAATCAAAATCACCCTAAGTATTTCATCCTTTCGTTTGATGAGATACATCTCACAGGCGCAGGTATCCCGTTTGGAGAAGGGCGCACTGGAGCATATCCGCAAGCAAATTTAACAAATTGAGAATGGATCATGGAGGATGGAGAATGAAAGAAGCCGCCCGGGGCGGTTATTGAATAAACGCGCTTTGCGCGTTACCGAAATTCCTCAATTTTCAATTCTCCATTTCACGAAAAAGAAAAACAGCAAGTCCAACTGAACTTGCTGTTTTTCTTTACGCTGCCTGACTTTCGCCGGAGGCATAATCAATTTCCACGCCCGGCTGGACGTTATAGCAGTACACGTTAAAGCAAATGCCTTCGCCGTCATCCTCGACCGACCACGCCTCCATCTGCACGCCCGAGGCAACAAGATTGCTGCCCTCAAACACCGGCGTAACCCGATAGAGCACATGGTTGCCGGTTTCCTTCACATAGTCCGCTACCATATTCTCGAATGGCAGCATACCATCAATGTTCAGGTATCTGGTGCCGGTAATCAGGTTCTGCTTGTTGGCATTCTCGGCGGTAAGCTGCCAGCCGATCAGGTGACAGCGGTTATACAGATATTTGCCGTCCACGCAGTCATACTTGACCGTATGCCATCCGGTCGGCTTGACCTGACCGATTGAACCGCGTTTTTCTCCATCTGCGGGCATCAGCTCCTGTCCGACATTGGCGTATGCCGTGCCGCACCGTCCGAGATAATCCAAACCGAATATTCCTCAAACGCTTCGGTCTCCTGCTTGTCTGCGTCGGTGAAGAACGGCTGGTTGCCGTCAATCTCGACATAAGCAGAATCCGAGTAGGCGGGCAGCTCGTCCATCGAAACCATACTGCTCGACGGCATGGGCAGTGCACAGCCGGAAAGCAGCAGGCTGAGCACGAATACAATCGGCGCAAACGCGCGGGTCAATTTTCGCATTTAACAAATACTTCCTCTGTTATTTTTTTTCATGCGAGGAACCGGCAAATTCGGTCTCGCTCTGCTTTGTCCATCCGGTTTCCGGCAGGGTGAAATACCGGTCGGCGGGATAGACACGATTCCAGTGATATAATATCACCTGCTGCACCCTGTTTAAGTATGGTGCAGGATTGTGCACCTCAGCGAAGCAGTAATCGTCCTCTTCCGCCCGCTCGAGGCAATCCTCAGCGATGCAAAGCCGTACTGCCGTATCCTCTCCGAACAGCTTTGCGGTATACGGACTTATCCACAGCCTGTGCATACCGCAGTGCATAAGAATGCGCTCATTCAGCACACGATCGCGGCTCTGTCGGCGATGGTTGAAGGCCAGGCCGCCTTTATCATCCACACATAAGATCAGCTTCATAGAGTTCTCCCTTCATCGGGTATCGGATGCACTGTTGACCGGCGCAACGCTGTATGTAATGCGTCCTGCCGAAATACCCTGCCGTCCGATATACGAGCACAGTGCTTCGGTCAGTCTCAGGGTTGCCTTGCTGTGATGCAACTGCACGACTACCACGCCGGACGTGGAGGCGAAATACTGTACGGTCTGCGTATACGCTTCCGCCGCATTTTTCTCGGCATCGCCGCTGTCCAGACCGGCATCCCACAGGCGGTAGCCTGCACCGATGAGCACGCTGCGCTGTGCTTCGGTGAGCGCGTCGCTGCCGCTCTGGTTGGCGGCTATGCGGGCTGCAACACCGGTCAACAGCGTCAGGCGTTCGTTCGCAGCAGCAAGATCCGCCAGCATGTCGGCTCCGTCGGTTTTGCTGTCCGCCTGCAGCAGAAAGGCGACCGTATGTCCCTCCGCTGCGATTCGGCGAACCCGATCATCGTCCCATTTGAGGTATCCGTCGGCAGGAAGAATGCCGCCTGCCTGCCTGCGTCATGCAGATTATCCAGAACAGCCGCCGTGTTTTCGTTCGGCGCGCCGTAATAGGCAAGATACACGCGGACCGGCTTTTTCGCCGGCTTTTCCTCTACCTTTGGTATTTCGATGGTATCATTGTCCACCGGCTTTGCCGGTGCGGGATTGGTATTCGTGTTATTGCTGCGGTCCGACTCGGAGGTACTGTCCTTGTAGTCGTCGATCGTGTTCTCAATCACCTTGGTATGCGCCGCAATAAACGCCGAGTCGCTCTGTCCCGAGCCGTCCGCGACACGCAGCACATTTTCCCCTGCAGGGTCAGTGAAGAATAGGTAAAGCCGAACTTCGCACAGCACAGCTTGACCGGCACATAAACCGTTCCGTTCATCTCATACGCGGTGTGGAATAGCTGTTCAGATTCTGGTCGTACACATAGCCTTCCGCAGTCGAAAAGCTGAGCGTTTCGTCGTTTGCGGAAAGATCGAGCACGCCGTCATTCTCCGAGGCTGACACGCCGAGCGTGGTAAACACACTGTACGGCACATAGGTTTCGCCGCCGAGACGCGCAGGCATGGTGCTCTCGTCGAGCGGCAGGATGGAGTCATTTATCGCTGTCAGCGTCACCGCATGCGCCGGTGCAGGCAGAAACGTCAGCAGCAGCGCGGCACACAGCACACAGCTGATGATTTTTTGATACGCACTCACTCCTTTCAGCAATTCGTACGAACATATTATACCAAAGCGCAGCGGGTTTGTCACCCTTTCTGCCGAAAAACACCTTGCGTTGTGAGAATCGAGTGCTATAATAAAAGAGTACAAATTCTTATACAGAAAGAGTGAATCAACCATGCTGCAGATCACAACACAGCGCACTACTACTCCTCTAAAGCAAAGCCGGACGAAAGCAGCCTCGGCTTTGGTGTTCATTATACCGATCACATGCTGATCATTGACCACGATGAGGAACAGGGCTGGCACGACGCCCGCATCGTACCGTATCAGCCGCTTGAGCTTGATCCGGCAGCGATGGTTTTCCATTATGCAATGGAGTCCTTTGAGGGTCTGAAGGCTTACCGCACCCCGGACGGCTCCATTCAGCTGTTCCGCCCGGACAAGAATGCACAGCGTATGATCAACACCAACCATCGTATGTGCCTGCCGAGCCTGCCGGTAGAGGATTTCGTTCAGGCTGTCAAGGCCATTGTTTCCTTCGATCAGGACTGGGTTCCGCACGCTGAGGGCACCAGCCTGTACATCCGTCCGTTTGTCATCGCTACCGAGCCGCATCTGGGCGTTCGCACCTCCCGCACCCACAAGTTCATCATCGTATGCTCTCCGGTCGGCGCTTACTACTCCACCGGCATCAACCCGGTTAAGATCTTCGTCGAGGATGAGTATACCCGTGCCTGCCCGGGCGGCACCGGCTTCACCAAGTGCGGCGGCAACTACGCTGCATCCCTGATCTCTCAGGTAAAGGCACACGAGCTGGGCTACGAGCAGACCCTGTGGCTGGACGGCGTTGAGCACAAGTACGTTGAGGAAGTCGGCTCCATGAACTGCTTCTTCAAGATTGACGGCACCGTTTACACCGCTCCGACCGTCGGCACCGTTCTGCCGGGCGTTACCCGCATGAGCTGCATCGAGCTTCTCAAGCACTGGGGCGTTCCGGTGTCTGAGGAGCGCCTGCCGATCGCTGACGTTATGAAGGCTTCCCACGACGGCAAGCTCGAAGAGGTATTCGGCACCGGTACCGCTGCAGTTATCTCTCCGGTTGGCGAGCTGCGCTACGAGGGCGATGTTGCTCACATCAACAACGGTGAGATCGGCGAGATTACCCACAAGCTGTACAACGCCACCCTGACCGGCATCCAGTGGGGCAAGCTGCCGGATGAGCTGGGCTGGACTGTAAAAGGTAGACTGAGTTATCGCGTAAGCAAAAACCGAGGCGTAAAGCCTCGGTTTTTTATTGCAGTAATTGAGAATTGAAAATGGAGGATGGAGAATTATCCCTGCGGGATACACCATCCTGCGTTTTCATTTTCCATTCTCAATTCTCCATTTTCCATTCATGATATGGTTCGCCGCTCAGCGTTTTCCATGTAAAAACGCCGTTTTCGAGTGTCATATAGCCATGTGCGGTATCATTTTTTCGGGATGGACACTGAACCCGGGTTCAGATACAGGTTTTCCTGCCAAACGGCTCCCATGCCGGGATATGCGTATGCCCATGCAGCAGCACATCGCCCGGACGGAGCGGCGGCGGTGTTTTCGTGTTGAATCGATGTCCGTGCGTGACGTATACCAGCCGCTCTCCTGCCGGCAGGACGGCATAGTCCGCGAGGATTGGGAACGCGAGTACCATCTGGTCCACCTCGGTGTCGCAGTTGCCGCGTACGCAGAGGATTGTATCTGCCATGCCGTTCAGCATGGCAATCACCTTCTTCGGCGCATAATCGCGCGGCAGATCGTTTCTCGGACCGTGGTAAAGAATATCGCCGAGCAGCAGCAGACGCGCAGCCTGTTCGCGCTCGAACGCCTGCAGCAGCTGTTCGCAGTAGTACGCCGAGCCGTGAATATCGGATGCAATGAGAAATTTCATGCCGCGCCTCACTTGCCTGCCTGCTTTGGCACGTCCACGATGGTGCCGCCGCCGACAACTACATCGCCGTCGTACAGCACCGCCGCCTGACCGATCGCTGCGGCTCTTTGCGGCTCATCAAACACCAGCTTGACACGGCCGTCCTCCATCGGAGAAAACCATCACCGGCTGCTCCGCATGGCGGTAGCGAATCTTCGCCTTGATGTGAATCGGCTCGGTCAGCTCCGGAATCGAAATCCAGTTCATGTCATCTACGATCACAGTGTCCGAGAACAGCGCTGCCTCCGGTCCGACCGAAACCGTGTTCTTCTCCATATCCTTGCCGCAGACGTACACCGGCTCTCCCATCGCAAGACCGAGGCCGCGTCTCTGGCCGACGGTATAGCGGACAGCACCCTTGTGCTTTCCCACCGGCTTGCCGTCTAAATCGAGGAAATCACCTGCCGGATAGTGCTTGCCCGTGTACTGCTCCATGAACTTGACGTAATCGCCGTCCGGGACAAAGCAGATGTCCTGACTGTCGTGCTTGCGGGCGTTGCAGAAGCTGAGCTGTTCCGCCAACTCGCGGATCTCCGGCTTGTTGCGGTCGCCCAGAGGAAATTTGGTGTGCGCCAGCTCCCGCTGCGTCATCGTGTACAGCACATAGCTCTGGTCCTTGCCCGCATCCACGCCCTTTTTGAGCAGCCAGCGACCGGTCTGTTCATCCTGCTCAATGCGGGCATAGTGACCCGTGACAACGTAGTACAGGCCGTGCTGCTCGGCAAAATCCAGCAGCTTGTCGAATTTCAGATAGCGGTTGCAGTCAATACAGGGATTCGGCGTGCCGCCTGCCTCATAGGTGCGGACAAACTTGCCGATGATCTTCTCCTGAAAATCCAGTGTAAAATCCAGTACCTCATACGGAATATCCAGCTGAAAATGCAACCTCACTTGCGTCCTCGATATCCTTTTCCGAACAGCAGGTGCGGAAATTACATGCGCCGAGATCCTCGTTGCGGTACAGCCGCATGGTCGTGCCCATGCAGCGGAAGTCCGCCTGCCGCATCAGGTAAGCCGCGATCGAGCTGTCTACGCCGCCGCTCATCGCAATGAGTGCGGTCTTCTGTTCTGCGTTCTGCATCTGTGCCGTCCTCTCTTTCAATATATTAAGTGGTAAGTAAAATTTTCATCAGATAGCAAAAATCCGAAAACCATGTGGTTTTCAGAGTTTTTGTGGTCGAGGTGCCAGGATTTGAACCTGCGGCCTCTTCGTCCCGAACGAAGCGCTCTACCAAGCTGAGCCACACCTCGAAATGTTGTTATTTGATTTGAAAGAAATGGTCGAGGTGACAGGATTTGAACCTGCGGCCTCTTCGTCCCGAACGAAGCGCTCTACCAAGCTGAGCCACACCTCGAAATCAAGCTGCCAACGCTTTTCCGTGACAGCTTTATTAGTATATCGCAGAAATCGCTTTCTGTCAACACTTTTTGAAATTTTCCTTAAATTTTCTCGAGCAGCTTTGCCACCAGACGGCGCAGCTCTGCGCCGCGGCGCTCGGCAGTCTCGTTGACCTCAGCGCCCGAGAGGCGGCTGCATAAGCACGCCCGCCGCCATATTGGTGATCATGGCAATACCGACGAGCGGCAGACCGCAGTGCGCGGCTGCAATGACCTCGAACACGGTGGACATGCCGACCGCATCCGCACCGAGCGTGCGAAACATGCGGATCTCCGCCGGTGTCTCAAACTGCGGGCCGTTTACGCCGCAGTATACACCTGATGCAGCTTAAGACCGCAGTCCGCAGCGGCCTGCATGGCTTTTTCTCCCAGTTCGTGGCTGTACGCGAACGTCATATCCGGAAAACGAGTACCGAGTTCGGGATCATTTTGCCGGTCAGCGGACTTTTGCCTGTCATGTTGATGTGGTCGGTGATCAGCATAAAATCACCCGCATGATAGCCGGTGTTAATGCCACCGGAGGCATTCGTCACGACAAGCGCCTTCACACCCAACTCTTTCAGCACATAAACAGGATATGCTACCTCGTCCGGCGCGTAGCCCTCGTAGCCGTGCAGACGGCCCTGCATACAGATCACGCGGCGTCCGGCCAGTGTGCCGCACACCATGCGTCCTGCGTGGTCAGGCGCGGTGGATACCTTAAAGTGCGGAATCTCGCCGTAGGGCACATAGACCGGGTTCTCCACCTCATCCGCCAGCGGGCCGATGCCCGAGCCGAGCACCAGCGCGATTTCGGGCACAAACGGCAGCTTTTTCTTTAAGATATGCTGCAGATTCCACTACATTTGCTTTTTGTCAGCATAGGTCGTCCCTCCTTACAGCCGACGCAGGATGGCGTCCGTACGCTTCTGCGTTTCCGCCTTTACCTTTTCAATGTCAATGGTCTTGAATTCACCATCGCGGTACAGCACCTCGCCGTCTACCATGGTCAGGCGAACGTCCGCGCCCTGAGCCGCATAGACCACGTTGCAGGCAGCATCGGTCATCGGCGTAAACTGCGGCGTATCGGTATCGATGACGCACAGGTCAGCCTTATATCCAACCGCCAGCTTGCCGCAGTCCGTGCGTCCCTGCGAGAGCGCACCGGCGCGCGTTGCGGTGTGCAGCACCTGCGCAGGCGTCAGCAGCGTAGAATCGTGATAGAAACCCTTGTAGACCACACCGAACAGGTAAATATCCTGCAGAATATTCAGGTTGTTGTTGGAGGCTGCGCCGTCCGTGCCGAGCGCGATATTGATGCCCTTCTCCAGCATTTTCGGGATGTTCGCGTAGCCGGATGCCAGCGAGATTGCTTGCCGGACAGCAGGCGACCGAAACATTGTGCTTCTTGAGGATATCGAAATCCTCGTCCTCCAGCCAGACGCAGTGCGCCGCCGTGGTCGGAGAATCGAAAATGCCGTGCGCCTCCATGTACGCCGCCGGCGTCAGCATGACGCTGCTTGCACTCCTCGTGCTCGGTCTGCGTCTCGGACAGGTGGATGTGGATACGCGCACCCGCGTCCTTCGCATGGGCGGCTACCGCCTCGACCACCTTTGGGCGTCGAGGTATACTCGCCGTGGATACACAAATCACCGATCAGCCGACCGCCCATCTCGCCGTTCCACTCGTTCAGCAGGCGCAGATTGTCCTTTATAGGCGGCAAGGCTCTCGTAGTCGCTGTCGTCAAATACGGTCAGGCCGCGGCTGAGGTTGCACTTGATGCCGCTCTCGCGGATTGCGGGCATCATGCCGTCGAAGAAGAAATACATATCCGAGAACGAAACCGTACCGCTCGCCAGCATTTCCGCGATGGAAAGCTGCGTCCCGTAGTACGCGGCGCCTCGTCGTCAATCTTGTCCTCAAACGGAAATACCTTCTCACCCAGCCAGCGCTGCAGCGGCAGATTTTCCGCGTAGCCGCGCAGCAGCGTCATCGGCGCATGGCTGTGCACGTTGTAAAAAGCCGCTCATCAGCAGACGGTGTTTGCCGTCGTAACGCTCGCCGTAATCCTCCTGCGGCTCGGCATCGCCGATGTAGTCAATCTTGCCGTCCTTCACGCCGACGTACTGCCCGCGCTTGCGCTCAAAATTCTCATCCAACAGATCAATATTGCAAAAAGCATTGTTTTCTCCTTTTCTCTTTATAGAACGTGGTAATGCGGGATAATATCCTCATATTCGCCGTCCTTGTTCAAAAATCCGCCGGAATCACGCCAAGCTGTGTGAATCCCAGCTTTTTGTACAGCGCCAGCGCCCCATGTTGCTCTTGACGACTGCGTTGAACTGCAGCACGCGGAATCCGCACGTTTTGCCCTGTGCAATGCAGTGCTTTACGAGTTTTTCACCGATATGCTGTCCGCGCACAGACTTTTTAACTGCATAGCTTGCGTTGCAGATGTGTCCGCAGCGTCCCACATTATTCGGGTGCAGAATATACAGACCGATCAGCTCGCCGGTTGCCGCGTCGTACGCTACGCCGGTATAGGTCTGCTCAGTGAAAAGGCATGACCGGTCACCTCGTCCAGCTTTTCCATCTGCGGAAAGGCTTTGCCGTCCTCAACGACCTCGTTCCAAATTTCCGCTGCCTGTGCAGCGTCACGCTGCTCGTACTGTCGAATTTCGATCTGCATGGTTTCTCATCCCTTTTTTTATTATAGCATAGTGCAGGAGAAAAGAAAACTGCTGCATCAGTTGCAAACCTGAGGAACGCGCTGACGCCGCGCGGGCACAAGAGGGTAGACAACCTGCGGTTTTCCACCCTCTTGTGAATCTCCCCTTTTCCCTTGGATAGCCTGACGCAGACCAGAGACCGACGACCGCTCCGAAAAGGAGAACGGCAGTCGGGTTACTCTTGCGTGTCTTTCGTAACCTATTCGCAGTTCACAGATAAAATACTGCTACACATATTGTCTACTCTACGCAGGCGCGACACAAGGTGAATTGCCCGAAGGGCAAGAGAAGGTCCCCTGGGGATGACAGTGTCGCGCAACTCTTTGGCTTGGTGGCCACGGACGGCACCTACGAATTGAATCTATCAACGGACTTTACCGTAGGGTGCGACGACCTCGGCGCACCGTATCTAAAACCGTCTGCTCATTGCTAAAACGTAGAGGCGGCCATTGGCCGCCCACACAACGCCATACCATCACGTTTTCTCTCCTCTCAACTCTTCACTCCTCACTCGCTCCTAAAACGCCGAATACTTCAAAATATCTTTTCGCATTCGCGCGATAATTCGCTTTTCCAGCCTTGAAATGTAGCTTTGCGAGATACCCAGCAAATCCGCGACCTCCTTCTGCGTCAGCGCCTTCGGCGTGCCGATGCCGAACCGCAGCGAGATGATCTGCCGCTCTCTCGGCGGCAGATGGCCCAGTGCCCGATGCAGCAGCATTTTGTCCACATCGTCCTCGAGCGGCCGCATGACGCTGTCCGGCTCGGTGCCGAGAATATCACTCAGCAGCAGCTCGTTGCCGTCCCAGTCCGAGGACAGCGGCTCGTCGATGGAAACCTCGCCCGCCGTCCGGCGATCTTGCGCAGGTGCATGAGAATCTCGTTCTCGATACACCGCGACGCATACGTTGCCAGCTTGACGTTTTTGTCGCTCCGGTAGGTGCTCACCGCCTTGATGAGTCCGATCGTTCCAATAGAAATTAAATCTTCTGTTCCCACACCGCTCGACTCAAACTTGTGCGCCAGGAACACCACCAGCCGCAGATTGTGCTCGATAAGACGGTTGCGCGCCGCAACATCGCCCCCGCTGTTCGCCTCCACAGCGGCGGCCTCCTCCTCCGGAGACAACGGCGGCGGCAGAACATCGCTGCCGCCGATATAATGTACACCTTGTGCTCGAAACCGCCGTAAAATCGTCTTTAACCACTGCAGAAGCTTCATTTTACTCTCCCTTTCACACCCCGATAAGTCCCTCGTACGCGCCCTGACCGATGGAGACCGCACTGACTGCACACACAGTCAAGTGCTGTGCCGTCTGCTCTCAGCACGCTGTCCGGCCGGAAATACAGCAGCAGACCGCCATCCGTGCCGACCGCGTGAAACGGCAGCAGACCGCAGCGTGCAGCCAGATTTTCCGGCAGAGCCGCCAACTGCGCGGACGCACTGCCGAACGGCAGTTTCGTGTCCAGAAGGCACTCAGCGGCCTTGCGCTCGATCACCACGACCGGCTTTCCGGATACCGGTTCGATCAGGTCGTTGCCCGTGTCGTGCAGCACACGCACGGCGGTCTGCCGAGTGCCGAACCGGATGGTCAACGTTTCTGTTTCGCGGTGCATCGCGCCGTGCTTCGCATCTCCGCACAAGAGTATCCCACTTGCCGCATAGCCGACAGCTGCCGCCAGCACGAGCACCTGTATCGGCACCGCAAAGTAGTACCCGCACGAGAGCAGCAGCCTCCTGCCGCTTGCGGCACTCAGCGCTGCCGCCAGTCCGGCGAACGAGGCCGCGACCACGCCGTACAGTGCACACAGCCGCGCAAGGTGCCGCTCTCTGCCGAAAGCGACCATGCACAGGCCCAGTCCTGCAAGCAGGCGCAGCGGCGCGAGCGTCAGCACCGGCCAGACCGCACCCAGTACGGCATAGCCGCCGCCGAGTGCTGCTGAGAAAATCAGCCGCCTTTTCCGCACCTGCACGCCGCCTAAGCGAGCCGCCGCAAGCAGCGTTGCGCCATCCATCAGCGTGTTGACAGCAAACAGCACATCCAGATAGACGACCATACCTCACCTCCCGAACAAGATTCAGTATAGCACGGACAACGTGCGCGTTTTGCCGAATAAAGAGCGTAAAATACCTGAAACCGCTCTACCATAAGATAGAACGGTTTCAGGCAAAGAGTAGTATGTAAGTAAGATGTGGTCGAAATGAGAAAGGATATAAAGAAAACAGCAAGAGTCCTGCACCTTTATCGGTATCAGCCCCCTTGCTGTGTCTTTATCATACTGCAAAATCGAAGATCTGTCACCTGTCGATTTTTACAAAATTCCTAGTAATTCTATCGGTTATTTTTGGAGTGCGTACTGTGCCAGCAGCTTTGCTGCGTCCTCGACGTCGGAAACCGCACACAGCTCGCTCGGAGAATGGATATAGCGAGTCGGGATGGAGACCGCGCCTGCCTGCACGCCTGCGCGCGCCTTCTGCAGCGCCGAAGTATCCGTGCCGCCGCACAGCAGGATTTCGCGCTGCGCGGATACACCGCAGTCTTTCGCCGCCTGCTCGAGCGCATCCACAACCGCCGGTGTGCAGATAACCGAGCGGTCCATCACCTTGACTGCCGGTCCCTTGCCCAGCTCGACCGCCATCGCGGACTTCATCTCCGGCAGGTCGCCGGTATCGGTCACATCCACCGCGATAGCCGCATCCGGCTCAACTGCGAACGCTGCCGCGCCTGCGCCGCGCAGGCCAACCTCCTCCTGTGCCGTAAACACGAAGTACAGGTCGTTCTCGATTTCCTTGTCGGCCAGCTGCTCCATCATCAGCAGGAGCGTCACACAGCCGATACGGTTGTCCAGATACGGACCGCACAGCACGCCGTTCTGCTCGAACCGCGGTGCCTCGTACACAGCGAAATCACCGATCTGCACCAGCTTACGCGCTTCCTCGGCGTTCTTTGCGCCGATGTCGATGAACAGATTATCCAGCGTCAAATCCTTAAGCGGCGTCTTTTTCCTCGTACGAGATCACGCCGCGCGTGCCGTTGGCAAACTTCACCTGAATATTCAGCAGGTCACCGACATACAGGCCGCCGATCTGCGAAAAACGGATAAAGCCCTTGTCCTCAATATAGGTGGCAACCACGCCGATAGAGTCCATATGCGCGGCAAACAGCAGCTTTTTGCCATTCTTTGCGCCTTTTTGCGGCAGATAAGGTTGCCGAGCGCGTCCGTCGTCACATCGTCGATATACGCGCCTGCAATCTCCGCGATGGTTTCGCGAACCGCATCCTCACGGCCGGAAGGGCCGAATGCACCCGCGACCGTGTTCCATAAATCAAAAATCTTGCTCATTCGTCGTCCCCTCCGAGTTCTTCCAGAAATGCGCGTGCGGCGGAAAGCACCGCTTCGCAGTCAGCTACTGCCGCCACCGAGGACGGCGAGTGAATATAGCGTACCGGAGCCGCAGCCGCGCACACGCGCACGCCTGCACGGCTCTTGTGGATACGGCCTGCGTCCGTGCCGCCGGCTACGCGCGTTTTCGTCTGCCAGCGGATGCCGCGCTTGTCGCAGGCATTGCGCAGAAGTTCAAACAGCTCCGCATCGTAGATAGTCGCGCCGTCCATGAACGGCAGAACCACACCGCCGCGTACGCGGCAAACAGCTTTGCCGCCTTCCACCTCTGCGAGATCAGCGGCTGTCGTGCCCTCGAGCACCATTGCAAATCCCGGGTCGAGCGCATACGCCATGCTTGCCGCACCGCGCAGACCGACATCCTCCTGCACGGTGAAGCAGAACCAGGTGTCGATCGGCGGCTCATCCTCGATGAGCCTCAGCAGCGCGGCACAGCCGACACGGTCGTCGATCGCCTTGGCCTTGATAAGACCGTCGCCGAACTCGACAACCGCCGAGTCAAACACGCCATAATCGCCAAGCGAAACCTTGTCCTCAGCGGCAGCTTTGCTCGCTGCACCGATGTCGATATACAAATCCTTAGTCTTGGGCATAGTGCGGCGCTCTGCGGCAGTTGTCAGATGAACCGCCTTGATGCCGATCACGCCCTGCACATCACCGAAGCGAACCGGTCGGCCGATGACCACGCGCGGGTCCACGCCGCCGACAAAGCCAAATTTCAGCATGCCGTCGTCCGTAATCTTCTTGATGATAACGCCGACCTCATCCATGTGCGCGCACAGCACAACCGGACGCTCGAGCGCCTTTTGCCCTTTCGGAACACCATAACGTTGCCGATGGCATCGGTTTTCATTTCATCCGCGAACGGTTTTACCTTCTCGAGCACAAACTCGCGCACCGCATCCTCACAGCCGGACGGCCCCGGCAGCGCGCACAGCTGCTTCATCAGTTCGATCATGCGCCCACCTCCCCGTCAAATTCGCGCAGGAATTCTGCCATCAGGTCAGCGACTGCCTGCACATCAGACAGCTCCACGACCTCGACCGGCGTATGCATGTATTTTTTTCCGGAATGGACAGCAAACCCATTGCGATACCGCGGCCGACGATCTGCATCGTCCACGCATTCGTGCCGGTGTTGCCCTCCATGATTTCAAGCGTATAGTCGATGTCGTTCGCCTTGGCGGTCTTGATGAGCGCCTTGGTGAAGCCGCGGTGCAGGTTCGGACCCATGCCGACTGCCACGCCGCTGCCGAGGTCGAACACACCGTCCGACGGACCGTCCGGCGTTCTGCCGTGGGTTACGTCCACCGCGATGGCGTACTCCGGCTGAACCGTAAACGCGCCGGTCTGCGCACCCAGTTCAGTAACTTCCTCCTGCGTGCTGATGAGCACCGCAACATTGCATTTCAGCTTGTCCTTCGCCGCGTGCAGCTGCTCCATCGCCAGCAGGATGGCGGCAACGCCCGCTCGGTCGTCAAGGCACTTGCTGCAAAGCTGACCGCCCGCCAGCTTGATCGGCTGCTGCGCGAACACGATCGGCGTGCCGACGCGAATGCGGCTTTTGGCATCGAGCAGGCCGGTGTCGATCGCCATCTGGTCGATGGGGACGGCCTTGTTCTGCTCGCCTGTTTTGAGCAGATGCGGCGGCATGCAGGATACCACGCCGTACAGCGGTTTGTCCGCGAGAATGGTCACCTCACCGCCGAGCAGCATGCGCGGGTCTACGCCGCCGACCGGCGCGAACCGCAGAAAGCCGCCGTCCAGCACCTGGGTAACAAGAAAGCCGATCTGGTCGAGATGTGCGTCCAGCAGGACGGTTTTCGCGCCCTCTTTACCGCAGGACAGGCTGCCGATCACGTTGCCGTTTTTGTCCGCATCCACGGTGTCGCAGTACGGCCGGAACAGCTCCGCGACGGCCTTTGCCGCCTGCATTTCAAACCCGCTGACCGCCGGCATCGCGCACAGCGTCCGCAGCGTTTGTTCTAACTGCAAGGAAATTCCTCCTTTTTTCGTCTTTTATCGTACAAGGTTTATTATAACCGTTTCTTTCCATGGTTACAAGATAAAAGGCGCTCCTGAGAGCGCCTTTTTGCTTTATGAAATCTGTTCTCCGGTCGGCAGATACAGCGCGTTCACCGCGTCCGTTTTGCCGTTCGGATAGGAATCTACCACGCGGAGACAACCGTTTTCAAAGCTGAGCCGATAATAAATGTCGATCGTGTCCTCGATTTTGATCGTACCCAGCGTTGCGCCGAAGCGGTCAAAGCAGGTAATCGTGTGCTCATCCGTGCGGAGCGCATACACGCCTGCGCCGTCGGTCGGCAGTGCGCCCGGACGGCCGTTCGGGCACTTTACGCGGAACAGAACCTTGTTCGTGCCGTCCGCGTCACAGCGGATGTACTCGTATTCCTTGTCGTTAATCCAGTGGCTGTAAATGTTCTGACCGACCTCATCGAACGCATTCTGATAGGTCTTTGTCAGCTTTTTGCCCTTAAAGTTGTACAGCGCGTAATAACCGACCGATTCCATATGAATGTAGGTATCGCTGTACTGGCTCACCTTGAGCGGCAGCGAGCTGGACGCGATGCGCTTGCCGCCCGCAATGATCGTGTACGAGGTCGAAGTGCTGTTCGTCACAACAAAACGGTCACCCGCTCCATCATCAACAGCCATCTTGCTGCGGTCAAACGCAAAATTCATGCTCCACAGGGTCCTGCCGGTGGTGTCGATGGCACGAATAGTCTTGCCGTCCACGTTGACAACCGCCTTGCCGTCCTTGAAGTTGGTCATGCGGTCATAAGTCGCCGTGCTCTTAGTGCCGTCAGCCAGCGCAATGTAGTCCTTACCGTAAGTCACCTTGGTGATGTCCATCGGACACAGCCAGCCTGCCTGCTCGCCGTCTGCGACAAGAATGCGGTAATCCTCCAGTTTTTCGCCGGTTTTGAGGTTCACCACGTCATATTTCGTGCCGTTTTCCATCGTCACACCGGCCCATACACCGAGCATAGTAACATTCTCGAAGGTGCCCTTGGTATCCTTATAATCGGTCAGCAGCTTTTTGCCCTTTGCGTTCTCGATGTGCATCTGCGACCGTGCACCGGCACCGCCCTCATCGTCCATGACAACGGCGTACTCTGCCGCAGTCTCTCGCCGCTCGGCACCTCGGCATACTTGGTATCATACAGGCGCAGCATGGTTGCAATGGACTGCTCGTGCGTATAGCTGTTATTCGGTGCAAAACGATTGCCGCTGACGCCGTTCATCACGCCGCTGTTGTACGCCCAGTACACATCGCTGCGTGCCCACGCCTGAATGTCCGCGCCGTCCGCAAAAACGTGCGGCATACGGTCCTTTACCTCATTCTTGGCATCCTTACGCAGATTGCCCAGACGGTGCAGCATGCTTGCCGCCTGCTGACGGGTCAGCTTCTGCTGCGGTGCAAATTTGCCATTGCCAACGCCGTTTACCACGCCCAGAGACGCACAGAGCAGTACATCCTCGTCCTTGGTATCCGAGAAGGAAACCGCGGTTTTCTCGACGGATTTTACGTTTCCGCTCTTCTCCCAGGTGCGATAAACCGCTGCCGCCAGTGCGCAGAAATCCGCACGGGTGATGCTCTGCGTGTACGCCTGATCGACCTGCTCCGGCACAATGCCCGCGTTCCGCGCGGTATCCACCGCCGACTTGGCCCAACTGCTCGGCGCTTCCGCTGCCGCAGCTGCCGTTACCAACATAGCCGCAGATAAAATCGCTGCAATCGTTCGTTTCATAGAAAATCCTCCTTTTAATTCAGCGGTCAGTGATTTTTCTTTGTTTTGGATATTGCGCGCGCTGTTTTCTGATCGCTGCATTGTATTTGACGTTTGGTATCTGCAAAAGGTTCCCAGATTTATCGAGTAATGTCAAAAAAATCATTGACGGTGCAGGTCTGCAGAATACCGTCCGGCGTGTAGTATTGTCCCGCAGGACGCGCTGCTGTTCGTCATACCATATTTTCTCGGTTACGCCGTCCCTGTTGACGCAGACTGCGGTGTGCGCAGCCTCGTCATACGTCCACTCGTTGTCCTGCATCATTTCGTAATTCGGATCATGCACATTGTTTTCCATGCGCAGTATAGAACCGCGTGCATCCTTCACCGTGATCCATGTGCCGGTCAGCACGCCCTCGAAAATCGTACTGGTTCTGGTCGTTTCTCCGGTTTTGGGATTGTATTCCGACACCGCCTGTGACTGCATGTTGCCTGCCGTGTCGCAACTCTGCTTCAGATACGGTTCTTCCTCGTCTCCGCGATAGGTGTAAGTCTCTATTCCGTCCGCATTCGCTGTGCGAATGATACGACCCTGCTCGTCATACTCTGTGTAAGAAACCGTTTTTACGCCGCAGGTTGTGGAATACCATGTCATTTTGCTGCCGCTGTAAACCTTGCGTTCGCTGGAACTCACACCGAACGGACGCTTGCAATTCAGCGACCAGATCTCGCGGTTCTGCGCATCGTCAGCCGGTGATTCTGAGATAGGACCATTCCTTCTCATCCGGTATCACGCGCGTTGTCTTTTGCTGTTCAATCCGAGCAGCAGGCTGCATATACGCCAGAAACGTCCCGTTTTCCGCTGTCGGACGGACATACCGCAGTCCGTTGAGCGTTAACGCGCCGAAAAATTCCGCCGCAGCAGACCGCAGTGCTTGCCGCCAGCATTCCGGCTCGTTTGAGATTCTTCAGCTTCACCCAAACACCTCCTCAGCGGGTGACATCGGTGTATGTTGTTGTAATCACACGCGAAAAACCATCCTCCGAAAAGCTATATGCATTTTTTATCCAGCGTCCCTGTTCGTCATACCAGTATTTCTCGGTCGTGCCGTCCGCCTCGTCCCACAGGTGGCCGTGCGCGCGGCATCGTCATACGTCCACTGATAGTCACAGGTTCTCATCTGTCCTCCCGCGCTGACATGCACTTGCTTTACGATGTTGCCATGCGAATCCAGTGTGCAGTACTGCGAGGCAAGATAGGTACCATCGTCTTCGTATATGTCCATATTGGTGACGGTACTGCCTGTTTGCGGGTCGGTTTCGGTGATCTTGCGGCCGGTCAACGCGCCCTGCGCGTTGTGCGTTTCCTCCAGATACGTTTCAGTCGCATCGCCGCGGTAGTAATACGTCGATATGCCGCCATAGTCGGTTTCCATACGGATAAGCCGTCCCTGTTCATCATACTGGCAAACCGAGTCCGCTTTTCCGCCTTGGCCGAAGAAATACCGCGCCGATGTATTGCCGATGTACACATCACGGCTGCTGCCGACCGATGCCAGCTTGCCGAACGTCGTACTCGACCAAATCTCACGGTTCTGTGCATCGTATCCGGTGACGTGATCCAGACCGCCCGAAGCCGATGTCGTATGCCCAGCCGTCACCACCGAAGATCCAGACGGACTTCTTGGCGATGAACTCCTTGCTCTTCAGGATCTCAGCGGACTCGGCGCAGCCAGCGGCAGCAGCCTTCTCCAGCTCAGCGATCAGAGCCTTAGCAGGGGCATCGTTCGGGTTGTTCTTGGTTGCCATGAACTCGTCAAGGCAGCACTTCAGCTCAGCAAGCCTTGTCAGAACCAGCGACCTCAGCGATGCGCTTGATCAGGTTCTCACGGACGGTCTTCTGGCCCAGATACAGGCCCAGGCCGTGCTCTGCGTTATCCT